>Ga0187894_10000498_pt1 | contig 53234 bp, 54 predicted proteins | sample GBC1701081metaG_FD_136650 | JGI IMG/M metagenome (GOLD analysis project Ga0187894, IMG submission 136650) | White microbial mat communities from a lava cave in the Kipuka Kanohina Cave System on the Island of Hawaii, USA - GBC170108-1 metaG ...
AGCAAGCCCGAAGACGAGACCTGCCGCCGGCGCCCAGCCGAGCCACCAAGCGATGGCCGAGCCCATGGCGGTGGCGATGGCGATCTGGACGATGGCGCCCGGTACCGCTATCGCCCTGACCGACAGGAGATCCTTGAGGGAGAAATGCAAGCCCACGCCGAACATGAGCAGGATGACGCCGATCTCGGCCAGTTGCGGCGCCAGCGCCTGATCGGCCACGAAGCCCGGCGTGAACGGTCCGACCAGGATGCCGGCGACCAGATAGCCGACGAGCGGCGGTATCTTGAACCGGTTGGCGATGGCGCCGAGGATGAAAGCGAGCCCGAGGCCGATGACGATCGTGGCGATAAGCGGCGTTTCATGCGGCATGCGGGACGAATGGTCTCCTCTCTTGCTTGCGGGACAAAGTTGGATTATGGCCGCGCGTGCCCCTTGGGAACAAGCAAACTATGGCGTGATGACAATGAGTTGTGCGAAAAACCGGGATAGCCGCGGCGCTGCCACATTCGGTGGGTTAGACTGACGCCATACCCAAACCACCGGCTCTCTTCATGAAGCTTTCAAAGCTTATAGGCCTGCTTTGTGTGTCCTGCAGCACGGGTCTTGCCCATGCGGCCGACCTCCCCGAGGATTTGTCCGTCTATGCGGGGAAATATCCGTTTGACGTGGTGGACGGTTATTCTTTCTTCGAGAATCCGAAAGTCGTGGCGGCCCTGGACAACACGGCGGGACCCGGCACGGCGGACTGGGTCGACAATCTCGATGTCGGGACGCCGATCGCTCAACAGGAAGACGGGCTCATCGCCACGGTCTGCGAGGCGCATAATTGCGGCAACAACAATGCGGCGCTGGCCATCTCGGTCGCGGGCCGGCTCATTGCCCTTTGCCTCTTCTCGAAAGAGGGCGACCTCGGCACGGTGCCGGGCCAGGTGCATTGGATCGGGCTCAGCCTCGACCGTTACGTCGACCCGCCCGACGAAGGCGGCGGCTGCCCGCGCGACGCCGACGAGTTCCTGGAAGCTTATAGCAAGGCGCTCCAGTAGAGCCGGCCGAAATCTTAAGTTTAATGTCTGACGGCTGGGAAACCGGTATCCACTTTTCCCGATCAGGCGCTAAGCTTCATTGAATCGAAACCTTAGGCATTGGCATCAAGCCTCTGATTTGACTCAAGTTCTGACGAGGTGGGAATTGGCAGCGATACAGTTGACCAGATGGCTTGGATGCGGCGCCGGGATGCTGTTGCTGTCCCTCTGCGCCCATGCCGAGACCACCGAGACGGAAGGCAACGCTGCCTTGCTGCCCGGCTGCCAATGGAAGGACCAGACGATTCTCATCCACGGCAAGCCCTATCAGCAGCTGAGCTTCCGCTACCAGGAATGCACGGCCAAGGACCTGCCCAAGGTCGTCTATGCGCTCAATGAGCGCGAGGAGCTGATCCAGTCTTGGGGCGGCGATCATGGCGGCCCGGTCGCGCGCTTCTGGCCCTTGAAGGGCGAGAAACCCTCCGTCTTGATCCACAACATCGCGGCCCCCTCGATCGATCCCAAGGAGATCGGACGCTGCGTCGTTCATCTCGACTTTGCGTCCAACACCTATAATTACGAGCCCAATGCGGCCTATATGGAAGAGCTGCTCGCCACCGACGAACCCTTTGCCTCTTGCGGCGACTACGGCACGACGAATGACGCGATCCAGTATTTCGTCGTCATCGACAATGTGCTGCTGGCCTATATGTGGCTCGGCCAGGACACGCCGTTCTTCGATCCGGCGAGCTTCAAATATGTGAATACCGAGAAGCCGGGCGTGGTGGAGTAGCGCGCATCGGGCCGGCTATCCGGTTAACCGCAATAAGCCTTGCCGCTGCGCCGGTTGGCGAGATCGAGATGGAAGTGATCGTTGTGCTGCCGGTTGTAGCCCGGCCCGAGGACGGTCATGAACTCGGCGCAGGCCTCCTTGCGGATCTCGCGCAGGAAGGCTCTTTCATCGTCTTCGCCGCGCCAGCCTTGCTTGACCGTGATCTTGCGGCCGTCGGCGAGCGTGAAGCTCGATATGTCGATGGCGTTGCCGAATCCGTGCTCGCTCATGCGCGCACCCCGCTTGTTGTTGCGGGCCCGGCAGGAATAGGACCCGGCAATGCCGAGCGCGGTCACGTTCTCGCCGAACGCTGCCTGCGCCGCCGGCTGGACGACGGCGCCCATCCAGTCATGCAAGGGCTGGGTAGCGCTGCAATTGAGGACGGCGGGCTGGCTGAGCGTGACGCCCGCCACCGAATACATGCGCCAGGGATTGGGCACCTGGCAGCCATTGCCTTTGTCGATCGGATCGAGCTTCTCGGCATCACCCAGGATGCGCGGATCGGTGAGGCAGTAGATGGGAGGTGCGATGAGGCCTTCGGTCGTGAACTGCTTTGATCCATCGCCGCAGGCGGAGAGCATGGCGAAGACGGCCGTGCCGACGGCAAGCCCGACGAGCCTCTCGATACGCATGAACCAACTCCGGAACGCAACCGACCCGCCCGGAGGTTAGAATTTTAAGATTAATAGAAGTTTAGGGGGGCGAATCAGCCTTCCAAGGCATTCATGAGCTGCAGCAGGTCGCCTCTGCGCTTGGACAGATAGGAGGTGAAGATGCTCCGCTGCATATAGATCATCGAGAAGCCGAGCACCTTCGCATCGGCGACCTTATAGGTCTTGTTGCGCCAGACCAGCCGCCAGTTGACGGTGTAGGTCTGGCCCGACATCAGATAGATCCGGCTCGAGACCATAATATCCTTGCCGTTAGTCTCGGCCTCGCCCACCTCATATTTGGCGATCGGATATTGCCGCGACTGGTCGGCGAAATAGCGCGACATGAAGACCGCCACGCCGCGGAAATAGCGTGGGCGCTGGGCGGAAACGAGATTGGCCTTGTACTGGCCGAGCGAATAGAGCGCGATTTCGGGAACATCGGCATAGCGCTGGATGACGCTAAGGAAGGCGGAGACGGTTCCCTGGCGGTGCGCCTCGAGCAGATCCCTGCCGACCTTCCTCATGAAGGCGACGGAAGGATGGTTCTTGTCGCCGGCAAGGGCCGTTGTTCCGGCGAGACCGGCGACTGCCAAACCGGCGCCCGCCTTGATGAAGGCGCGCCGCGACAGGCTCTCCGCCCTGCCCTTCCGAAACTCAGTCATGATTCGCCTTATTCGCCTTGATAGCCTTCTCAAGCGAAAAGACGTAACGGAATCGACTGTATTTCGTCAACTGCGGTCCTCACCAGCTTTCCGCGCTTCGCAATTCCGCAAACAGCTGCTCGAAGTCGCCCTGGGAACGCTTCAGCACGTCGGTGAAGCGCTTCTTGAGCTGCAGCGACAACCACACGCCGCGGACATTGATGTCGCTCACTTGGCCCCCGCCCAGGATGCGCCAGCGCACCTGGCTCGTCGATCCGTTCTTGAAGCGCACCGAGGAACTGACGATCGTCGTGTTGCCCTGCTTGCTGGAGGAATTGATCTCGATGGTCGAGCCTTGGAACTCGTCGACGTAATAGACGAAGAAGGCCGCCATGTAGAACGATACCAGCTTGACGAATTCCCCCGCCATGCTGGGCGGCAGGTCCTTGCGATAAGGCCCGAGCGCCACGAGGCCCACCGATCGCACATTGGTATTCTGGTTGATGAGGCTCGAGAAGCGTTGCCGCATCGCCGCCTTGCCCGCCCCGCTATTGGCGAGCCGGATGACGCTGGTGCCGACACTGGTGACATACTGCTCGGCGGGCGACAGAGCCTCAGCCGTGCGTCCGGCAAGCGTGGTCGTCGCCAGCAGCAATGCAAAACCCATTAAGCCGCGGCGGCTCAACCGCCCGTGGAAAACCTTATCGCTCATTCCTGATCCGTCGAGTTGATGCCTCTCTCGCGCCGGAATTTCTGCCAGAAAGGACGGTCGCTAGGCAAGCGGGGACTTGATGAAGGTCCGATGACGGGGTTATTTCCGCAGATAGTCGAGGAGCGCGGAGATCTGGCCGTTGTTCTTCTTGAGGACGGAGACGAAATTCGTCTTCTGGGTCGATGCCAGCCAGATGCCGTCGACATTCACATCGAAGATGCGGAAGCTGCTACCGCGCTTGACCAGCCGCCAGGTGACCGGCACTGAACCGCCACCGCCCATATTGAGAACACTCTTCACCAGGACACTGTCGCCCGCATCCTTGGTGCCTTGCACTTCAAGGCCTTGGCCGGCGAGCTTCTTGGCATACTGCTGGAAGACCCGTGCGATATAGTTCTCGACCAGGCTGTAATATTCGGCCTTCACGTCATTGGTGAGGCTCTTGCGATAGGGGCCGAGCGAGTAGATCGCGATGGCCGCGATGTCGGCATTGGACTTGAGAAGCGAGCGGAACTGGCTGACCGAATTGGCCCGGGCGGCGGCGATGACGCCATTGCCGACTTTGGCGACATAGCTTTCCGCCGACGTTGCCGCGAATACCAGCGACGGGGTCAACGCCAAGGGCAGAGCCAAAGACATGAATAGACGGCGGCTGAGGGGCCGGGCGATGTCAGGCATGATATCGATCCTCAATAGGGGTTGAGGGTTTGCGGGATGGTTGACGGCGGCAGGCTGGAGGCGCCGGAGCCCGGATTGTATCCGGCGGCTTCATTGGCGATCTCGGCTTGCCGTTTCTGCGCATAGAGGTCGCGGACGCTGGCGTATAAATCGGGCGAATTTTTGCGCAGGCTGTCATAATCGTCGAGAATCGCCTCGCGCCCCGACACGATCTCGACGCCGATCGGGATCGAGCGCTCCCAGAAGGGAGCGTCATAGAGGATCCAGGTCATGGGATTGACCGCTGTGTCGGCGACCCTGCCAACCATGTCGCGCGGATTGCTGGGGCCGAGGAGCGGCAGCACGATATAGGGGTTGCCATTGATGCCCCAGGTGCCGAGGGTCTGGCCGAAATCTTCGCGATGCAAAGGTTCACCAAGGCCTGTGGCATGATCGAAGATGCCGCCGATGCCCAGCGTGCTGTTGACCATGAAGCGCTTGATCGTGTTGGCTGCCGCTTCCGGATTGCCTTGCAATATATCGTTGGTCAGCGTGACGGGTGTCGCCAGATTGTTGACGACGTTGGTCACGCCCCGGCGTATCGGTGGGGGAACAATGGCGCGGTAGACGCGCGCGACGGGTTCAAGTATCACGCGATCGACCACATCGTTGAAGCCGAACATCACGCGGTTGAAGCCTTCGAGCGGATCGGTCTGCGTGTCGACGAGATCGCCGGGAACACTCTCGGGATCGCCGGTTGCGCCGCCGGTTTCATTCAGGTCCCCCGGCACCTGCACGCCATCGACGACATCGACGCCAGACACAGTGGCGGCCGGCTCGACGATCACGCGCTGCTTGGGATCGATCTCAAAAACGTACTGCTTGGGCTTGGGATTAATCTTGAGAACTTGCTGATCGGGATCGAACGTGAAGGTTTCCCCAGGATCGGTCTTGAAAACCGGTTCCTTGGGATCGGTCTTCAAAGCCTGCCCAGGATCGGTCTTGGAAACCTGCTTCTTGGGACCGACCTTCAAAGCCTGCTTGCTCTCAAGCTTTTTCGCCGCGACCTGCTTTTTCTTCTTCTTGCCGCTCTCTTCATTCGGCACGAGCGAGAGGACGGTCTGGGTCATCCCTGCGCGCTCGGACTTGCGTTCCGCCGAGGCCGCAGCCGGCAGCAGCGCCAAAAGCGCAGCACAGCAGGCGCATGTCATCATGCGCCGCAAATGCAGATTCTTCCGGTGGCTTACCGTCCGAAACATCACGACTCCCGCTTACCCCTCACCTTAGCGTATTTTTCCCAAAGCGCGATGACAATTTATGTGACGCTTCATGTCTTCGATGGGACATGAGTTAGGCCTTTTTTAGGTTAATACCAGCCTAACGTTGATTTTGACATAAAGATATGTTTATGTGAGCATATTGAATGGACCGACCCATGGATGAACTTCTTGCCGGGATGCGCGCAATTGCCGAGACGACGCGGCTCAGGCTGTTATTCGTCCTTTCCCACGGTGAGTTCAATGTGAGCGAGCTGACCCAGATCCTGGGGCAGAGCCAACCACGGGTGAGCCGCCACCTTAAGTTGATGTCCGAAGCCGGGCTCCTCTCGAGATACAAGGAGGGAAGCTGGGTGCTCTTCCGCCTGAGCGATGGGACGCGGGGCGCCGCCTTGGCACGGGCCATCGTCGACTTGCTCCCGGGCTCTGATTCGGTCCTCGTCAGCGACATCGCCCGCATGGAAGAGATTCGCCGCCAGCGCGCCGAGAACGCCTCGGCCTATTTCAGCGCCAATGCCACGAACTGGGAAAAGCTGCGCTCGCTGCATGTGAGCGAAGCGGCCGTCGAAGCCGCCATGGCCGAGATGGCGGGCGACGATACGCTCGGCAATTTCTTCGATCTCGGCACCGGCACCGGGCGCATCCTGTCGCTCTTCGCACCACAGGCGGCGCAGGCCACGGGCATCGATCAGAGCCGCGAGATGCTGATCATCGCGCGCGCCAATCTCGAGGCTTCAGGGCTGCGCCACGCCCAGGTGCGTCAAAGCGACATCTATGCCCTGCCCTTTCCGAGCGCCAGCGCCGATTTCGTGACCATCCATCAGGTGCTGCATTATCTCGACGATCCCGGGCGCGCCCTGATCGAGGCCTCACGCATCCTCAAGCCCGGCGGCCGTCTGCTCATCGTCGATTTCGCACCGCATGACCTCGAGCATCTGCGCGACCAGCATGCGCATCGCCGCTTGGGCATAGCGCCCGACATCATGGCCTCATGGCTGAAACGCGCCGATCTCAAGGTGATGCAGGAGAAGATCTTGCCGCCGCCCAAGAGCAACGGCTCGGCCGGGCTCACCGTTTCCCTGTGGCTGGCGAAACGCCCGACCGAGGACGTCACCAAAACCGGCCGCAGCGCCAGAAACCGAGTGGAAGGAAATCTGGCGTGAGCAGCAAGCCGCGAGTGTCTTTCGAGTTCTTTCCGCCCAAACCCGGTGAGCCTTCCGAGCAATTCTGGAAGGTCATCAAGCGGCTGGAGGAGATGAAGCCGCTTTTCGTCTCGGTCACCTATGGCGCCGGCGGCACCACGCAGGACCGTACCTTGGGCACGGTCAACGGCATCGTCGAACGCACCTCGCTCCAGCCCGCAGCACATCTCACCTGTGTCGGCGCCACGCGCGATGAGGTGGATGAGGTGGTGCGCGGCTATTGGCGAGCAGGCATCCGCCACATCGTGGCCTTGCGCGGCGATCCGCCGGGCGGTGTCGGCGGCCGCTTCGTGCCGCATCCGCAAGGCTATCGCAATGCCGCCGATCTGGTGCGCGGCATTCGCGCGATAGCCCCCTTCGAGGTCTCGGTCTCGGCCTATCCGGAAAAGCATCCGGAGGCGGTTTCGATCGAGGAGGATCTGGCCTTCCTCGCCGACAAGGCCGAGCAAGGCGCGACGCGCGCCCTCTCCCAGTTCTTCTTCAACAATGCCGCTTTCCTGCGCTTCCGCGACCGTGTCTTTGCCCGCGGCATCAAGATCGAACTGGTGCCGGGCATCCTGCCGATCACTAATTTCGCCAAGGTGAAGGAATTCGCGACGAAATGCGGTGCCTTCCTGCCGCCGGCCCTCGCCCAGCGCTTCCATGGCCTCGATGCCGATCCCGAAACGCGCAATCTCGTGGCCGCCATGGTGGCCGCCGAGCAGATCGATTTCCTGCGCCGCGAGGGCGTGGAAAGCTTCCACTTCTATACGCTGAACCGCGCCGATCTCGTCTATGCGATCTGCCGCGTCGTGGGCCTGGGCGAAGAGGCCGAAGCGGCGTGATAACACGCAGATCTTGAAGCCTACTGATTTCTGTGGATGGTCGTCCCCCATCCAGAATTGGGTAGCCTGACTGGCCGCGGCCTTCCCGGCGCATATTTTACGAAATCGTAATACGTCGGACAGGCACGGGTGAAGTCACCGAGTTAAGGACATCCCGACGCCGCAAATTCCACGTGGCGCCGACATTCTCACTGCAGTCCCGAACTTCATTGGAGACAGCCAAATGAAACAGTTTGTTGCCATCGCTCTGCTCGCAGGCGGCGTAATTGCCTTCCAGACGGTCACTGCCCCGGCTGCTACTACGCCTTGCGAAACGGTGCTCAAGGATCTGCGTGCCGCGGTCGCAAAGGCGAAACTCAACGATGCCGACACGGCCAAGGTCACGGAGCTCGAGAACAAGGGCATCGAGCGCTGCAACGCAGATGACGACAGGCGCGCTAACGAGTTCTTCGGTCAGGCGCTGAAGATTGTCGGCAAATGACGCCATCGGCCGCCCGCCAAGCCAGTGCCTCGGTACTTAACCGGGTCCCCTCCGTCACCGCCGCATTCTGGCTGATCAAGCTCATGGCCGTGACCATGGGCGAGACTGCCGCGGACTATCTTGCAGTGAACCTGGGGCTCGGCCTGACGGTCACGTCGCTTATCATGACGGTGGTCCTCGTGGTTGCGCTGATCATTCAGTTCGCACAGAAGCGCTACGTTCCCTGGGCATATTGGCTGGCCGTCGTGCTGATCAGTGTGGTTGGGACTTTGATCAGCGACAATCTCGTGGACAATCTCGGTGTGCCGCTCGAAGTAATCACTGCAGTCTTTACAGTGGCGCTGGTCGTGACATTTGCCGTCTGGTATGCGAGCGAGCGGACCCTTTCAATCCACACGATCTTCACCACGCGGCGGGAAAGCTTCTACTGGCTCGCGATCCTGTTCACCTTTGCGCTCGGAACCTCGGCCGGCGACCTGCTCGCCGAGTCCTTCGATCTGGGATACCTGACGACAGGAGCGCTGTTCGGCGCCATCATCGCCGTCATCGCCTTCGCCTATTACGAACTGGACCTGGACGGTATCGCCGCCTTCTGGCTTGCCTATATACTGACGCGCCCGCTCGGGGCCTCCTTCGGTGATCTGCTGTCGCAGCCGATCGAGTATGGCGGATTGGGGTTCGGCACCGTTTACACCAGCCTGATCTTCCTCGGCTGCATCGTGGCGATCGTCGTCTACTTGACAAACTCCAAAGACCATCCAGCCAAGATGGCCACCGATGTCGACTGAACCGCGCAATGTGCCGCCTCTCCTCAAGTCTCCCCGCCCGTGCTACTTTTCGGGGGACCAGCAATTTCAGGGTATCGATGCGGATTCTCCTAATCGAGGACGACCGCAGAACGGTCGACTACATCATGCGCGGATTTACGGAATCGGGGCATGTCTGTGATGTGCTTGCCGACGGTCGCGACGCACTCTTTGCCGTGACGCGTGATCGATATGACGTGATCGTGGCCGATCGCATGATCCCCGGCCTGGACGGTCTGTCGACGGTCAAGGCCATGCGCGCGGCGGGGGTGCAGACCCCTGTACTTTTCCTGACCGCAATCGGGGGAATCGACGACCGTGTGGAGGGGCTGGACGCCGGGGGCGACGACTATCTGGTCAAGCCGTTCGCTTTCTCCGAATTGCTCGCTCGGGTCAACGCCTTGGGCCGCAGGCCGCCTGCCCAGGAACAAAGGAGCGTGTTGCGCGTCGCCGATCTGGAAATAGATCTGTTCCGGCGCCTGGTGACCCGGCAGGGGCAGAGAATCGAGCTTCAGCCGCGCGAATTCAAGCTTCTGGAAGTGCTGATGCGGAGCGAAGGCCGGGTCGTTACCAGGACGATGCTGCTCGAGCAGGTATGGAGTTTCAATTTCGATCCCAAGACCAGCGTCGTCGAAACCCATATCAGCCGCCTGCGGGCGAAGATCGACAAGCCTTTCGAAAGGCAGCTCCTGCATACCGTCCGCAACATCGGCTATAGCCTGCATGCACCGACTTGAACTCCTGCGTCGGACACCTTTCCGGCTGGCGCTGAGTTTCGCACTATTGTTCGTCCTCGCTTTCGTGCTGTCGGGTCTCGTCATCTACCAGCTGATGCGCTCCGACCTTTCGCAACGGTTGGATGAAGCCGCGAGGGAAAACTTTTCGGTGATGGCCGCGACTTATGGTGACGGTGACCTGGAGGATCTTGTCGCTACCGTCGATAGCCACGCTCAGCTGACGTCGCCCAAGGAACAGCTCTTCTCCTTGGCCGATGCGGATGGCCGCCATCTGGCCGGCAACTTTGTTGCCGGCAATCCGCCCGACGGACTCTCTGTCATTCGCGAAGGGAGGGCCGGCCTGCCGGAAGGCATCAGCTACCGCGTCTATTCCGGCAAGGTCGGCGGAAACAGGCTCACAGTGGCGCTTAGTTATGCCCAGACCGAGGCCCTGGAAAGCCTCATCCTCATGGGTTTCGGCTGGGCCTCCACCCTGGTCGCCTTGCTCGCCGTGGCCGGTGGCGCCTGGCTTGCCTCCCGGGTCCAGCGACGGCTGGACGCGGTCGCGGCAACCTTGGGCGACGTTTCCCAGGGAAGGCTCCATGCGCGCATACCGCTGATGGGCAGCGGTGACGATGTCGATGACGTGTCGATGCAAGTCAATCGTGCTCTCGAACGACTTCAGTCGCTGGTCGAGGGCATGAGACAAGTCACCAACGACATTGCTCACGACTTGAAGACGCCTCTCAACCGGTTGCAGATAATTCTCGAAGCCGCCGACAACAAAGCCGCCGCGGGTGAATCGGTTTCAGGGGAACTGCTGGAAGCCACCACCGAAATCATCCAGATCAATGAGACGTTCGCTGCCTTGCTGCGCATTGCGCAGATCGAGGCGGGTGCACGCAAGGCGCGCTTCGCCGATGTCGATCTTGATGCCGTGGTCGAGACGATCTGCGAGATCTACGACGATGTCGCCGAAGACCAAGGCATGTCGCTGGCGGTGAAGAAAACGCTGCAGGGGCCGGGTGGGTTCATCCACGGCGATTCCGAACTGCTGACCCAGATGTTCGCAAATCTGGTCGAGAATGCATTGCGACATTGCCCCGGGGGCACGAATGTCGAGCTTTCAGTTCGGCGAGATGGCGATCGAATCGTCGCCACGGTTTCCGACAACGGGCCGGGCATTCCGCCTGAGGAACACGAGAAGGTCTTCCGAAGGCTGTACCGGCTGGACAAGAGCCGTTCGACGCCTGGCAGCGGGCTTGGACTCAGTCTTGTGCGCACCATTGCCGATCTGCATGGAGCGACAGTCATGCTCGCGAACCGCAATCCCGGTCTCGTCGTGAGTGTGGATTTTCCCGCTTCGGGGCCGGCGGAGGCATAGCGGGACATTCTCCGACGAAGAACTTACGAATCCGTATGGTCCACAAGAAATGTGCGTAAGCTCGGCCCTTTACCATCCCGCGCATCCACCCTCTGAAAGGATAGCGTAATGGAGAGATGTCACGGAACCAAACCGGTTCTTGCGGTCGTGCTTGCCGCACTCGCTGTCGCCAGCCCGATCCCGGTCATCGGCACGATGCCCGGCTTTGCGGTCGAAAAGGCCGTACCGGAGGAGAAGAACCCGCCCGGCGACATACCCGATACCCAAGTCTTCATCGACTACGCGTCGCCTCAAGGGTTCACCCTGAAGGTGCCGGAAGGCTGGGCTCGCACCGAACGGCCGGATGGCGCAAGCTTCGTCGACAAACTCGACGGAGTGGTCGTTTCCCTTGCCCAGGAGAGTGCCGCGCCAACAGTCGAGAGCGCAAAGACGAACTATGTCCCCAAGCTGCAGGCACAGGAACACGCGGTGCAGGTGACATCCGTCAAGGCTATCAAGCTCCCCGCCGGCACCGCCATCCGCATCGTCTATACGTCCAATTCGGAACCGAATGCGGTCACCAGCAAGCAGGTGCGCCTGGAGAACGAACGCTACCTCCTTTTCAGGAACGGCAAGCTGGTCACGCTCGAGCTCTATGCCCCCAAGGGCGCGGATAACGCCGATCAATGGCAATTGATGTCCAGATCGTTCCGGTGGAAGTGACATGTTTGCCCTTGCTGCGCATGAACTCTACCGGTTCTTTCATGCGGGAGAGGACGAGATCTTCGCTCTGCGCGGCGTGAGCATCATGCAGCTTGCCGGCGAGTTTGTCGCCATCATGGGTCCTTCGGGCAGCGGCAAGAGCACGCTGCTGTCGTGTATTACCGGACTGGATGAGCCGGACGGCGGACATGTCGTTGTAGCTGGCAAGCGCATAACGAGACGACCGGAGGCCGAGCGGGCGCGGATACGCGCGACGCAGTTCGGCATCCTGCTCCAATCCGGCAACCTGTTCACGCATCTGAATGTCGAGCAGAATGTCCGCTTTCCGCTGCTGCTGGCGCGGAAATCCGACCCAGGCCGGGTGGATTTTCTCCTCGAAACGGTAGGACTGCGCCATCGCCGGCACGCGCTCGTCACCGAGTTGTCGGGCGGCGAACAGGCGCGGGCGGCGCTTGCCGTCGCGCTCGTCGTCGATCCGCCGATCCTGGTCGCCGACGAACCGACCGCGGAAGTCGATCGCGACACTGAATCGCGCCTGATCGATCATTTCGAGGCACGGCGGCGGTCGGGACTGACGACACTGCTGGCAACCCACAGCACAGCGGTGGCGCAAAGCTCCGACCGCATCGTGAACCTGCATGACGGAAAGATTGTCGATGATTGAGCCGCTGGTCGTCTGCAGACAGCTCGGCAGGGACTTTCCGGACGGCAGCGGCCCTCGCGTCCCGGTTCTGCATGACGTGGACTGCGAGATCCTGCCCGGCGCCCGTATCGGACTGGTCGGCCCGTCAGGCTCCGGCAAGACGACACTGCTCCATATATTCGGCGGCCTGGACTGCCCGACGAGCGGCGCGATCGAATGGCCGGCGCTCGGCAGCCGCGAGCGGCTTCGGCCACGGCAGGTCGGCATCGTGTTCCAGTCGCCGAGTCTCTTTCCTTCACTCACGGCGATCCAGAATGTCGAACTGCCTCGCCTTCTGGCCGGCGAGAAGGCCGATCCACGTGCAAGCCTTGCCCTGCTGGCCGCGTTCGGCCTCGGCGACGTCGCCAACAAGCTCCCGGAGGAACTCTCGGGCGGCCAAGCGCAGAGAGTGGCGATGGCCCGCGCGCTCGCGCTCGGTCCGCGGCTGGTCCTCGCAGACGAGCCGACCGGGCAGCTTGACAGCCTCACCGCGCAGCACGTCCTAGACGCGGTGCTGGAACGGCTGGAGGGCACCAGCACCGCTCTGATCGTGGCGACGCATGACGAGACGGTCGCCGCCCGCATGGCGAAGCGATGGTCGATGGATCACGGCCGGCTGACCCGTGACCAGTCTGTGATGGAAGTAGCGTCATGATTGGACTTTGGCTCAGCGGCGTGCTGGCCGAGCGCTCGGTTCGGCTCGCCGGCTCACTGACCGGAGTTGCGCTCACCGTCGCGCTTCTGGTCGCGCTGGCTCAGTTTCTCGCCGGCGCCGGTGCGTCCATGACTTCCCGCGCCGTTTCGGCCGTGCCGATCGACTGGCAGATCCAGCTTGTACCCGGCGCCGACCCGGCGATCATGCGAGCCGAACTGCAAAAGGCCGCCGCCGTCCAGGCCGCAGACCAGGCCCGCTATGCCGATATCGCCGGCTTTGAGGCCGATACGGGCGGCACGCATCAGGAGACCGGTCCGGGAATGGCGATCGCCTTCGATGCCGGCTACGCCTCCGACTTTCCTGCCGAGGTCCGGCTCCTGTCGGGGAAGGCCGACGGTGTCCTGATTGCCCAGCAGACCGCCGCAAATCTCCATGTCACGTCGGGAGACCGCGTCACGATCAACCGTATCGACCTGCCGCCACTGACCTTCCAGGTCGGCGGCGTGGTCGATCTGCCGGATGCGGACTCGTTGTTCCAGGCCGTGGGCCTGCCGGCCCAGGCCGCACCGCAGGCGCCTCCTGACAATGTGGTGATCCTGCCACAGGCCGAGTGGCTGCAGACCTTCGGTCCTCAACAGACCGCGCGTCCAGACACCATCCGGCTGCAATTGCATGTCAGGCTGGCGCGCAGCGATCTCCCCTCCGACCCGGTCTTGGCCTTCACCTATGTGACCGGTGCAGTCAGGAATCTCGAGGCGCGGGTTGCCGGACAGGCGCTGGTCGCCGACAATCTCGGCTCCCGCCTCGATGCGGTGCGTGAGGATGCGCGATATGCGTCATTGCTGTTTCTGTTCCTCGGACTGCCGGGCGTCGTGCTGGCTCTGGCGTTGACATTCACAGTGACCTCGTCCGGCGCGGCATGGCGTCGAATGGAACAGGCCCTGCTGCGCATTCGCGGCGCCACGCCTGGCGTCATCCTTGCCCTTTCCGCAGTGGAGGCAACGGTCGTCACCATCGGCGGCACCGCGATTGGACTGGGAACGGCATTGCTGTTCGGCCGCCTGACGCCCGGCACGAACACCGAATCGGCCGGCATCGTGACGCCGGCGCTCGTGGTCACGCTCGGCCTCCTCGCGGGATTCGCCGCCTTCCTTTACCCGGCCTGGCGCGATATCCGGCAAGGCACCGTCAGCGCCGCGCGCCGCGCCATCGGGAGATCCGGACCTTCCCTGTGGCGACGGGCTTGGCTGGACGTGCTGCTGCTCGCCGTGTCGGGACTTCTCTTCTGGCAATCGGCCAGCACCGGCTACCAGATCGTTCTGGCTCCGGAAGGTGTGGCGGCCACGGCGGTGGACTACAAGGCGTTCCTTGCGCCGGCTCTGTTCTGGATCGGCCTTGCGCTCCTGACCGTTCGTTTGTCGGACGGCTTGATTTCGCGCAATGGCTTGCTGCTGCGTGGAATCGTGCGCCCCGTCAGCGGCGCCCTTGCGCCCATCGTTGCGGCAGCGCTGTCGCGTCAAAGCCGGCGCCTCACGGCAGGCATCACGATGACTGCGCTCGCGATATCCTTCGCGATGTCCACCGCGATCTTCAACGCCACCTACGATCAGCAGGCACGGGTTGATGCCGAGTTGACCAACGGATCCGACGTTACCGTCTTCGGCACGAGCGACGACCCGGCCGGAACGCATCTGGCGGCACTTGCCACGCTTCCGGACGCTGCGGCCGCGGTGCCCATGCAGCACCGTTTCGCCTATGTCGGCGCCGACCTCCAGGACCTCTATGGTATCGACCCGCAGGACATCGGCCGCGCTACGAGCCTTTCCGATGCCTATTTCAGCGGCGGCGATGCCGCGGCGACGCTCGCCAGGCTCAAGTCGACAGCGGACGGTGTCCTGGTATCGGAGGAAACGGTCCAGGATTTCCAGCTTCAGGAAGGCGATACCATCAACCTTCGACTGCTGAATGCGCGAGACAATCAGCATCATCCGGTGCCGTTCAAATTCATCGGCGTGGCGCGCGAATTTCCGACGGCGCCGAAGGACTCCTTTCTCGTCGCCAACGCCGCCTATGTCACGAGGATGACCGGCTCTCTGGCCGAGGAGTATGTGCTGATGCGCGCGAAGGCCGACCCTGCCGCGCTCGCGCGGCAGGCTGCAGCGGTCCTAGCGCAAGAGCCGTCGCTGAAGATATCCGACATCGGGCAGGCTGCCCGTCTGATCGGATCGAGCCTGACGGCAGTCGATCTGAAAGGGCTGACGGCCATAGAGCTGACATTCGCGATGATGATGGCGGCGGGTGCTGCGGGGCTGATATTGGCGATGGGCCTCATCGAGCGGCGCCGAAACTTCGCCATCCTGAGCGCCATCGGCGCAACGCCTTCCCAGCTGGCCGCATTCCTTTGGAGCGAAGGGTTTCTCGTCCTGCTCGGAGGCCTCATCTTCGGGACCGTATCAGGCATCGCCGCAGCATGGATGCTGGTGAAGCTGTTGACCGGGGTGTTCGACCCTCCGCCTGAAACGCTTGCCGTGCCGGCAGGCTATCTGGCGTTTCTGTCCGTGCTGCTGCTGATCTGCGTCGCCGGCACAATTGTTCTGGCCAGCCGAGTAGCCAGAGGCAAGGAAGCCGAGACTCTGCGGGCTATCTAGAGTCTGTTAGCGGCGCCGGGCCGCGCGGCGAACGCTTTCTGGGAGGATCGCGAGGCATCCGCTTCGCAGGACCGGCTGCAGAATGTGCTCCGGCGCTTTAGCGAAAGCGGGTGAAGCCGATGTCGGCGATAATGATCGCGCTGATGAAGACACCCGTGATGGAAGTGATGAAGAACTCGCGGCGGAGCCCCCGCGGAAATGGCGACCGGCCATCAGCCCTCTCCCCGCCCGCCGGTCTGCGCTTGCGGCTTAAGCGGCAGCGATCGCACCACCCGCACCGAAAACCAAGACTCGCGGACACTGCCTCCGCATGAAGCGGCTTTCAGCGATTTCGAGCACTAGCTCTTCAAGCAGTATTTCCAGTCTTCCATCTCATTGCGGCCCCACACCTTGGCGATGGCCGGATGCGCCGTCACGCGGTTGTACATTGCGCGCAGATTGGGATGCTTCTTGAAGAAGGCGGGGACGTCGAAATTCCAGGTCGCCTGCATGGCGGCATAGATATCCGCCGCACTCATCTTGTCTCCAAGGATATAAGGCTTGTCGCCAAGCGCTTGCGCATAGATGTCCCATTCCCTGGCCATGCGGTTGAGCGCTGCCGATTTGACGCATTTGCCGCCAACCTGGTCGCTCGTATAGCGGTCCGGATAATAGGCGGCGAGGCCGGTCATATAGACGTTAGTGGCGAGATAGACCATCCAGCGCAGATAAGGGGCGCGCTCGGCCGATGCGGGCGGTGGAGCCAGGTCGGCTTCGCGGTGCGTGTCGGCAAGGTAGAGCGCGATCGCCGCCGACTCGGTCATGACCGTGCCATCGGGCAGGACGAGCACTGGAACTTGGCCCAAGGGATTGAGACGGGCGAGCTTCTCCGACGGCGCCTTGCCGTCGGATGACCGTTCGATGAGCTCGACTTCATAAGGCTCCCCTGCTGCCTCGAGTATGGCTTCGATCGCAACTGAGCCCGATCCGGGGCGCCCATAAAGTCTGTACATGCAAGCTCCTCCCAAACCCCCGCTTAGGGTGATTTTCCACAGTTCGGCGGGAAATGTCACTTGCATGTGCTGCATGGGCGTCTGATGGTAATGCGGGGAAGGCAAAATGACGCGCAAAAGCGGACGTGGGGAAAAGAATCGGACAGCGGGCGACGCACCGGTACGGTTTTCCTATTCGACGGCCGATCAATCCTTGCTGCAGCGCACCGTCATCCAGGCCATCGAGAAGATCGGCGGCCAGGCCAAGCTCAAGAAACTCTATGACAACCGCAACAAGGAGCGCCTGCCGGGCGAAAGCTTCTTCGCCACCGCCTTGCGGCTGCTCCGCATCTCGATCGATACCGACCGTGCCTCGCTCGATCTCTGCCCTGCGAATGGTCCCGTCGTCTTCATCGCCAATCACCCCTATGGCGTGCTTGACGGCATCAGCCTCGCCTGGCTGTCGACGCTGGTCCGGCCCGACACCAAGGTTTTGGCCAATTCGGTGCTGTGCCAGATCCCCGAGGCACGCGACAATCTGCTGCCCGTCGATTTCGCCGGCACGCGCACCGCGCGCGAGACCAATGTGCGTTCACGCCTGACGGCGCAATCCTGGCTGCGGGCCGGCCACGCCATCGGCATCTTTCCGGGCGGCGGCGTGTCGACCAGCGAGCGGCCGCATAAGGGACCGGCCGTCGAATTGCCTTGGGCGCCGTTCACGGCGAAGCTCATCCGCGCGTCACGCGCCGTCGTCGTCCCGGTCTTCTTCGTCGGCCAGAACAGCCGGCTGTTCCAGCTCGCGAGCCATATCAGCGACACGCTGCGCCTGTCGCTCGTCTTCCGCGAGACGGCGCGGCGCATGGGCACGCGCCTCACCATGCGGGTAGGCCCGCCCATACCGTTCAGCGAGATCGCCCACATCGAGGACCGCAGCGAACTGGTGAAGGAGCTGCGCCGGCGCACTTTCGCCTTGGCGCAGCCTGGCGACATCAAGGGCGCCAAGCCCGACCACCATTTGCGCGAGATCCGCAAATGGGTGCCGAAGGAAGACGACTAGCCACGATAGCGCAGCGCGTTCACCAGGAGAGCAAAGGCCGGCGAGGATTGCCGTCGGCTTGGATAATAGAGGTGATATCCCGACCAATAGGGGCACCAGTCTTCCAGTACCCGTCTGAGTTCGCCCTTCGCCAGATGGGGCTGTACCAGTTCTTCCGGCACATAAGCGATCCCGAGGCCCGCCACCGCCGCATTGAGGATCTGGAAGATGCTGTTGAGGACGAGTTGGCCTTCCACGCGCACTTTCAGCTCGCGGCCGTCTTTTTCGAACTCCCATGCATAGAGCCCGCCATAGGTGGGCAGGCGCAAATTAATGCAGGAATGGCCGATCAAGTCCTGCGGCGTTTTCGGTGGCGGATGCCGGGCGAAGTATGATTTCGCCGCAACCGCCGCGAAGCGGATATCAGGTCCGATGCGCACAGCGATCATGTCCTTGGCGACCTGCTCACCGAAACGCACCCCGGCGTCATACCCCTGCGCAACGATATCAGTCAGGCCATAGTCGACAGTGATCTCGACCTTGATGTCAGGATACTTCGGCAGAAAATTTGCCAGCTTTTGCCACAGGACTGATTGAACGGCATGATCGCCGGACGTGATCCGGATAGTCCCGGCGGGTTTCTCTCGCAGTTCGCTCAAGGCTTCAAGCTCCGCCTCGATCTCATCGAATCGCGGCCCGACACCATGAAGCAGGCGGGCACCCGCCTCCGTCGGAGAGACGCTGCGCGTCGTGCGGGTCAGCAAGCGAACGCCGAGGCGGGCTTCAAGCTCCCTGATGGTGTGGCTTAGCGCCGATTGCGAAACCCCGAGCTTCGCCGCAGCCCTGGTAAAGCTTCGCTCCCGCGCAACGGCGAGGAAGGCGAGAAGGTCGTTGACGGTTCCGCGCGGCATTCATGAATCCTTCTCATAGGTCCATGCGGATTATACCAACTAATCGCAGGCCGGCCCAATTCCTAGATTTCGCGCTTGGACAATCACCCGAGTGCCGGAGGTGCACGGGGTTTGCAAATGCTCCTCGGCCGTTGAACCGGAAGCCTTGGACAAGGGAAAGACTGCGATGAAATCTTTCACTGCCATTCTCGCCGCTGTCTTGCTCGCCGCTTCGGCACAGGCGGAAGAACGGAAAACTGCCGCGCAAAAAGTGGCGCCGGCCATTGTGCAGGAAATCACACCGGCGCTCGCCGCCTATACCGATGAGGTTCTCTTTGGCGATGTGTGGCGACGTCCTGAGCTTGCGCCCCGGGATCGCAGCATGGTGACCATTGCCGCGCTCATCGCCGGCGGCCATGCCGCCCAGATGACGGGGCATTTCAATCGTGGCCTGGACAACGGGATCAAGCCGGGAGAGATCGCCGCGACCATCACCCATCTCGCCTTCTACTCCGGCTGGCCACGAGCGATATCGGCAGTTGACGTCGCGAAGGATGTCTTTGCCAAGCGCGGGATCGGACCCGGCGAGCTTGCAGCGGAATCGAGCGAGGCTCTTCCTCTCGATGAAGTCGGCGAGGCGCAACGCGCCGCGGCTGTCACCGACCAGGTCGCCGGCACCGCACCGGCGCTCGCCCGCTACACCAACGATGTCTTGTTCGGCGACCTGTGGCGACGCGCCGACCTCACGCCCCGCGACCGGAGCCTGGTGACAATCTCCGCTTTGATCGCCGCGGGCCAGGCCGAACAACTGCCGTTTCATCTCAACCGGGGCATGGACAACGGCCTGACCCAAATCCAGCTCTCTGAAGTCATCACGCATATCGCTTTCTACGCCGGCTGGCCACGAGCGATGTCCGCAATACCGGTGGCCAAATCAGTCTTCGCAGCGCGGGCAAAGTGACTCCTGTGTCCGTAATGACGTGCAGTCCGGTTTTCATGAGCCATGCTCATAAGACTTATCGAGAGCGGGCCACTAATTAAACCTGACAATGAGCCTCATCTGTTCAATAGCGACCGTCGGCACGTCGTCGCTGCCTCCGCCAAAGAGAGATTGGAAATCACGACATGCAAGAGTCTTCCGAAATCGAAATATCCCGGCGCGACCTGATGATCGGGGCCGCTGCCGCTGCGGTGACAGCAGCCGCCTCGTCCACGGCCAACGCTCAAGCCACTACTGTCGGAGCGCGTGCCATGCCGAAAGTCTCGTTCACCATAAACGGCGAGGCCCGCGGTCTCGAGCTCGACACGCGGACCACGCTGCTCGATGCATTGCGCGAGCACTTGCATCTCACCGGCACGAAGAAAGGCTGCGATCACGGCCAGTGCGGCGCCTGCACGGTGATCGTCAATGGCCAGCGGATCAATTCCTGTCTGACGCTGGCGGTGATGCATGAAGGAGACAGCATCACCACCATCGAAGGGCTGGGCACGCCGCGGGACATGCATCCGATGCAGGCCGCGTTCGTGAAGCATGACGGCTTTCAATGCGGCTATTGCACGCCGGGCCAGGTCTGCTCGGCGGTGGCCGTGCTTCACGAGATCGACGCCGGCATCCCGAGCCATGCGAGCGCCGACATCACGGCGCGGCCACTTGTGACGGCCGCCGAGATCCGCGAGCGCATGAGCGGCAACATCTGCCGCTGCGGCGCCTATTCCAACATCGTCGATGCGATCACCGAGGTCGCCGGGAGGAAGGCATGAGACCCTTTACCTACGAGCGCGCCCACTCGCCTGCCGAAGCTGCGACGCTGGCGGCGCGCAAGGAAGGCGCCAAGTTCATTGCCGGCGGCACCAACCTGCTTGACCTGATGAAACTCGAGATCGAAACGCCGACACATCTGATCGATGTGAACGGTCTGGCGCTCGACAAGATCGAACCGACGCCCGATGGCGGCTTGCGCATCGGCGCCCTGGTGCGCAACACCGATCTTGCCGCCGACGAACGCGTGCGGCGCGACTACGCCCTGCTCTCCCGCGCGCTGCTCGCCGGCGCATCGGGCCAGTTGCGCAACAAGGCGACGACGGCCGGCAACCTGCTTCAGCGCACCCGCTGTCCCTATTTCTATGACACCAATCAGCCCTGCAACAAACGTCGCCCCGGCAGCGGCTGCGCCGCCATTGGCGGCTTCAGCCGCCAGCTCGCGGTCATGGGCACCAGCGAGGCTTGCATTGCGACCCATCCGAGCGACATGGCGGTGGCGCTGCGCGCGCTCGATGCGACGGTAGAAACCGTACGGCCGGACGGCACGATGCGGTCCATTCCCATTGCCGAGTTCCACCGGCTGCCCGGCGATACGCCGCATATCGAGACGGTCCTCGCATCCGGTGAACTGATCACCGCGGTCACGCTGCCCAAGCCCCTCGGCGGCACGCATGTCTACCACAAGGTCCGCGACCGCGCGTCTTACGCTTTTGCATTGGTCTCGGTCGGCGCGATCGTGCGCCAGGATGGCTCTGGACGTGTGGCTTTGGGCGGCGTGGCGCACAAGCCCTGGCGCGTCGAAGCCGCCGAGGCCGAGATGCCGCGCGGCGCCAACGCCGTCACGGGGCAGCTGCTCGCCGGCGCCAGGCCCATACAGCAGAACGCATTCAAGCTGCGGCTGGTCGAGCGTACCCTCGATGCAGTCCTGAACGAGGCAAGGGGCTGAGACATGAAGTTCGACACTCCCGCAATCAACAATCCCATCGACCGGCTCAAGGTCATCGGCAAGCCCACCGACAGGATCGATGGGCCGCTCAAGGCCACCGGCACCGCGCCCTATGCCTATGAGCGCCACGATGCCGTGTCCGACCCGGCCTATGGCTATGTTGTGGGCTCCGCCATCGCCAAGGGACGGATAGCCGCGATCGACCTGACTGAAGCCGAGGCTGCGCCGGGGGTGCTCGCCATCGTCACGGCGCAGAACGCCGGCAAGCTCGACAAGGGCAGCTTCAACACCGCGAAGCTGCTCGGCGGCCCGGATATCGAGCATTATCACCAGGCGATCGCCCTTGTGGTCGCTGAAACCTTCGAAGAGGCGCGGGCTGCGGCCCAACTGGTCCGTGTCGACTATGTCGCGGCACAAGGCGCCTTCGACCTTGCCGCGGTGAAGGACTCTGCCGCGCCCGCACCTGGTTTCGGCGGCCCCGCCGATACCGCCGTCGGCGATTTCGCCGGCGTCTTCACCACGGCGCCCGTCACGCTCGATGAGACATACACCACGCCCGACCATGCTCATGCGATGATGGAGCCGCATGCCTCGATCGCCGCCTGGGACGGCGACAGGCTGGCCCTTTGGACCTCCAATCAGATGATCGACTGGAGCACCGGCGACATGGCGAAGACGCTTGGCATCCCCAAGGAGAATGTCCGGCTCATTTCGCCTTTCATCGGCGGTGGCTTCGGCGGCAAGCTGTGGATCAGGGCCGACGCGCTGCTCGCCGCTTTAGGCGCGCGCGCCGTCCGGCGGCCGGTGAAGGTGGCACTGCCGAGGCCCCTCATGTTCAACAACACGCCGCATCGTCCGGCGACGATCCAGCGCATCCGCATCGGCGCTGCCAATGACGGCAGGATCACCGCCATCGCTCATGAGAGCTGGTCGGGCGATCTGCCGGGCGGCGGCCCCGAGGCCGCGGCCTTCCAGACACGGTTCCTCTATGCCGGCGCCAACCGCATGACGGCGACGCGGCTTGCGGTTCTCGATCTTCCGGAAGGCAACGCGATGCGCGCGCCCGGCGAGGCACCGGGCATGATGGCGCTCGAGGTCGCCATGGATGAGATGGCGGAGAAACTGAAACTCGATCCGATCGAGTTCCGCATCCGCAATGACACCGAGGTCGATCCCGAAAATCCCACACGGCCCTTCTCGCAGCGGAATTTCGTGGAATGCCTGCGCACCGGCGCCGAGCGTTTCGGCTGGAGCCAGCGCGATCCCTCGCCCGGCGCCGTCCGCGACGGGCGCTGGCTAGTTGGCGTGGGTGTCGCGGCTGCCTTCCGCAACAACCTGCTCACCAAATCGGCCGCACGTGTCCGGCTCGACGAGCACGGCATTGTGACGGTCGAGACCGACATGACCGACATTGGCACGGGCACCTACACGATCATTGCGCAGACCGCAGCCGAGATGATGGGTTTGCCGCTCGACAAGGTGGTCGTGCGTCTCGGCGACTCGACCTTTCCGGTCTCGGCCGGCTCGGGCGGGCAATGGGGCGCCAACAACTCGACCTCGGGCGTTTTCGCCGCCTGCGTCAAGCTGCGCGAAGCGGTGGCGCAGAAGCTCGGCTTCAATTCCGCCGAAGCCGTCTTCGAGGATGGTCAGGTCCGCGCGGGCAATCGCCGCGTGCCGCTCGCCGACGCCGCGGGTGTCAATGGCCTCGTCGCCGAGGATGCCATCGAATATGGCGATCTCGACAAGAAGTACCAGCAGTCGACTTTCGGTGCGCATTTCGTCGAAGTCGGCGTCGATGCCGTCACCGCGGAGATTCGCATAAGGCGCATGCTTGCTGTCTGCGCCGCCGGCCGTATCCTCAATCCTAAGTCGGCGCGAAGCCAGGTGATCGGCGCCATGACCATGGGTGCGGGCGCCGCTCTCATGGAGGAACTTGCTGTCGACAAGCGTTTCGGCTTTTTCGTCAATCATGATCTTGCCGGCTATGAGGTGCCGGTCCATGCCGATATCCCGCATCAGGAAGTCATTTTCCTTGACGAGACCGACCCGCTCTCCTCGCCGATGAAGGCCAAGGGGGTGGGCGAGCTCGGCATTTGCGGTGTCGGCGCCGCCGTCGCCAATGCCATCTACAACGCAACGGGAGTGCGCGTGCGCGACTATCCGATCACGCTCGACAAGCTCCTCGACCGTCTGCCGGGCATTGGCTGAGCATGCCCGCAAAGAAAGCCATGATCACACGCAGGACCATGCTTGCCGCCGCGAGCGGCTTGATGGCGGCAGCCGGAGCCGCCCATGCAACGCAACGAAGGACAGGAACAATGGAAATCAAGAGAAGCGGCTCGCAACCCTCCGCCGGCGGCCCCACGGAATATTTCACCGGCTCCGTGCGGATCGACATGCGGTTTCAGGCGAGCGAGCCGGGGCGTGTGGGCGGCGCCTTCGTCACCTTCGAACCAGGTGCCCGCACGGCCTGGCATGCGCATCCGCTCGGCCAGACGCTGATCGTCACGTCGGGTTGCGGCTGGGTGCAGAGCGAAGGGGGTCCGAAGGAGGAGATCCGTCCCGGCGATATCGTCTGGATCCCCGCTGGTGAAAAACACTGGCATGGCGCGACCGCCACCACGGCGATGACCCACATCGCCATCGCCGAGGCGTTGGACGGAAAGAGCGTCGACTGGCTGGAAAAGGTCAGCGACGGGCAATACGGAGCTTGAGTTATTTCACGCAGACGATGAACAATCGTGGGAATCGTAAGAGCACCTTGCCGTCGCTCGTGAGCGGATAGGCCTTGGCGATGCTTGCGCGATATTGCGCGAGATAGCCTTCGCGCTCATCCTGATCGAGCGGATCGATATAGGGCCTGAGGCCCGTACCCTTCACCCATTCGACGATGCCGTCCGCTCCCATGAGCGGGTGGTTGTAGATCGTGTGCCAGATATCGACCTGCGCCGCTTGCGGTTTCAATGCGCCGTAATAGGTCGCAGGCGATGGCAGCCGGTCGCGCGGCTGTCCAAGCTTCCTGAGTTTCGCGGCCCATGGCCCTTCGGCGGCCGTCGCGCGCATGGCGACGTGCGAAGGCTCGTCCAAATTGTCGGGCATCTGCACCGCGAGCACACCGCCCTTCGGGAGTGTCGCCAGAAGACGGCCAAGCACCTCGAGATGATCCGGCACCCATTGGAACACCGCATTGGCGAACAAGAGATCCGGCTCCTCCATCGGCTGCCAGCTGGCGAGGTCGCCTTCGATGAAATGCGCATGCGGGTAGGATCGGCGCGCCTTCGCCAGCATGTCGGGTGATGAATCGAGGCCGGTGATGCGAGCCTCGGGATAGCGCGCGATCAAAAGCTCGGTCGAGTTGCCCGGCCCGCAGCCGAGATCATAGACGAGGTGGGGGGCCTTCAGCGGCACTTGCGCCAGGAGATCTCGCGCCGGGCGCGTGCGCTCATCGGCGAATTTGAGATACTGGGTGGAAGACCAGTCAGCCATGCCCTTCTATGGCATGGCTGACGGTCCGGATCACGTCGACTTTGGGCAGTCCAGCCACAAGCCCTGAATGTGACCTCTTCTCTTGACTCAGAATATCTTGTCGATCGGGAGCCCCAGCGCCATGGCGCCGGCATATTCAGCCTGCGGCCCCGATTGCAGCGGGTGATAGCGGGCACCCTGGATGTCGCGGAAAAGCTTCTCGAGCTTCTGCGCCCGGTAGAAGCCGGCTCCGCCCGCCGCTTCCATGGCGAGCTCCGCGACGCGCAGGACATTCTGTCCGACGAGCTGACGGCCGATCATCACGTCATTGATCGTCTCCGCCGAAGGCGCATTGCGCCGCACCGCGTCGAGCATCGACTGCCGCGCCATTTGCGCCGCCCGCAACGCGGTCTCCATCTCCCCGACAAGCGCCAACACGTGGCGTTCGGGCCGCCGCTTCTTGCCGAGGCCTATGGCGATGTCGCGCGCTCTCGGCGACACCCAGATAGACGGAGTAGACGAGCGGAAAGGCGATGGTGGCGATGATCTGGAACAGCGGATGCCATTCGCCCGCCTTGCGCTTGACCGCGACCGCGGCATCGGGAACGACATGGCCTTCGATCATCACGTCATGGGAGCCGGTGCCGCGCATGCCGAGGGTGCGCCAGTTGTCGAGCACCTTCACGTGAGGCGAATTCATCGGGATGCCGAAATGCAGGACCTCGCCCGTTTCCGCGCAAATGGCCCCGGTCATCAGGAGATCGCCCAAGGGTGCGGCCGAGGTGAAGACCTTGCGCGCGGTGATGCGGTAACCGCCATCGACCTTCTCGGCCTTGCCGGATCCTGAGATCCAGTCGGATCCGCCGCTCGAGAGCAGCATGATGCGCTCGCCTGCGATCCGCTTGAGCAGCGGCTCGACCGCCGTCACCTTCTGGTGCCGCCAGCGCCAGGCGGGAATGGCGACCTGATGCGTGTGCATGGAAAAGGCGAGCGCGGTCGAGGCGCAATGACGCGCCAGCGCGCGCAGCATCTCGGCGAGCTCGTCGATCGAGGCGCCGCCTCCGCCCAATTCCTGGGGGACGCCCGCTTCGACAAGCCCTGCGTCCTTGAGCGCCTTGAGATTGTCGGCGACGAACCAGTCTTCGTCGGCATCGGCCGCAAAGCCCTGGCCAAGCCTTTCTGCTAACTCGACAATGTCGAGCGATCTGGTGGAATGCATGGGATGAACGTGAGCCATGATGACCTCGAGCTGGGAAACGCCTCTCCGCCCATGATCATTCCATTGGCCTCCTCGCGCGGCTAGTCACGGAACTGTACTCCGCTTTCGCTGGTGCGTGCCACGGGACATCCGCCCGCTACCGAAACTGTACTGGACACTGGCTCAGGCCCAGGCGTAGCGTCTCAGCCGAGGGCCCGGCAACGGGAGAACATAGGTGGAGCAAGGCAGTTACGGACAGTTCTGTCCGGTCGCCATGGCGGCGGAAGTCTTCTGCACGCGCTGGACGGCATTGGTTCTGCGCGAGATCCTCTGCGGCAGCACGCGGTTCAACGACATCCGGCGCGGGGTGCCGCGCATGTCGCCGACCCTCCTCTCTAAGCGGCTCAAGGAACTGCAGAAGGCGGGCATCGTCCATACCCGCAGAGCCAAAACCTCAGGCAACGTCGAATATGTGCTCACCCCGTCCGGCGAAGATCTGCGCCCGCTCGTGATGTCGCTCGGCATCTGGGGCCAGCGCTGGGTGGAATCGAAGCTGTCGCTCAACAATCTCGACCCCTCCCTTCTCATGTGGGACATGCGCCGGCATCTCGATCCGACCCCTTTGCCGGAAAAGCTCTGCACCATTCTTTTCGAATATCCCGAGCTTGACGACCCTCGCCGCTCCTGGTGGCTCGTCATCGACAAGGGTTTCGTCGATCTGTGCCTGGTCGATCCGGACCACGAGGTCGATCTCACCGTCACCGGCAGTTTGCGCGCAATGACCGCCATCTGGATGGGCGTCTCCACCGTCCAGAAGGAAGTTGATTCGGGCGCTCTCGATCTCATCGGTGATCCGAAGATCGCTCGCTCGATGCAGAAATGGCTGGGCCTCTCGCCTTTCGCCAAGGAGAAAAGCCGCGTCGGCGCGGATGCGGCATAACTCCCAGGTTTCCCCCTCTCCCGTTGCGAAGCAATGGGAGAAGGGAAGACTCTGTGACAGTCGCAGATCTGCCACGCCTTAACGATTGGCGAGAACGACGACGGCATAGACGCAAGGCTTGCCGCTCTCATTCTTGAACATGCAATCGGCCGGCGGGCCGAGTTCCAGGCAATCGCCCTCGCCGAGTTCGTGGCGCGTGCCGCCCTCGACGAACACCAGCGAACCTTTCAGGACCCAGATCAGTTGCCGCAGGAAGGCATAGGCCGAGGCCGGCATTGGAATTTCGGTCCTGGGCGGAAGCTCGATGCGCACGAGATCGAGCGGCATGTCGGAGCGCGGCGACACATGCCGGCGCACATAGCCGCTTTGCGGATCGATCCACACCGGCTGGTCCTCCTTCCGCAGAAGCCGGCCTTCCTGCATTTCCGCCCGCGCCATCAGCGTCGACATGGTCAGGCTGAAGGCCCCTGAAAGCTTGGCCAGCAGTGTCGCGGTCGGGCTGCTCTCGCCGCGCTCGATCTTGTGGACCATGGCGCGCGACACGCCGGAGCGTTCCGCGAGCTCGGTCAGCGACCAGCCCCGGCTTTCCCGTTCGAGGCGGATTCTGGCGCCGATGCGGCGATCCAGACTATCCAATTTAGTAGACATATGTTATATTATAGTAGACAAAATTGCTGGAGAGCAAGATGCTTATCCGAGACGCCACGACGGACGACATTGCCGGCATCACCGCCATTCACAACGACGCCGTCATCCACACGACCGCCATATGGAACGACGTCGAGGTCGATGCCGCCAATCGCGCCGCCTGGCTCTCGGAACGCCGGCGCCAGTTCTATCCGGTCCTGGTCGCCGTCGATGATCGCCAAACGGTCCTGGGCTATGCCTCCTTCGGCGACTGGCGCGCCTGGGACGGCTATCGCCACACGGTCGAGCATTCGGTCTATGTGCATAAGGACCGGCGCGGCTCAGGGATAGGCAAGGCGCTGATGGATGAGCTCATCCTTCGTGCCCGCTCCATCGGCAAGCATGTCATGGTCGCCGGCGTCGAAGGCCGCAACGAAACGTCGATCAGGCTGCATCGCAAGCTCGGTTTCGAGCAAGTCGGCCATCTCAGGGAAGTGGGGGCCAAATTCGGCGCCTGGCTCGATCTGGTGTTTCTGCAGCTCATTCTCGACACGCGAACCCGACCGGACAGGTGAGCTCTCCCGTCACCATAATTCTCCTGATCATGGCCGGCGCAGCCCTGGTCGCGCAGAATCTCCTGATGGTCCGCATCACGCAGTCCGTCTCGACGGTCCTCATCACCCTGGTGATCAATTCGACCGTTGGCCTGATGGGTCTCGCCGCCCTGCTTCTCGCCCGCAACGGCCTGGCCGGCTTCATCGAAGCGGCCGCCACGCTGAAGGCTTGGGCCTTGCTGCCGGGAATGCTCGGCTCGTTCTTCGTCTTTGCGGGCTTGCTCGGCTATCAGAAGATCGGCGCCGCATCGACCATCGCCATTCTCGTCTCAAGCCAGCTTGTCGCCGGACTGATCGCCGACGCGGCGGGATCAGGCTCAGGCGGTCTCAAGGCCAATATCGTCCCCATGATTGGAGCGATATTCCTCGTCGTCGGCGTGTTCCTTATCCTGCGGAAAGGCGCCTGAGCTACGATTCAACGGGGATCTGGGTCGCGACCACGCGCTCCACGGGCCGCTCGCTCTGCGCCAGCCCTTTGGCGACGCCGGCGCGATCGGCGGCACCTCTGTTCTGGCTGAGCTTTCGCTTGCCCTCGAGCCTCGTGATCGGCAGGCGCAGGCCGACGATGCCGCGCAGCTGCGCTTTGATGAAGGGCTCGGGCGCGTCGCTGACCGCCCAGGGTGCTGGCCGCGGTTTCTCGTGAAGCTCGGTGAGGCGCGTCACCACGTCGAGCAGCCTCGCCGCATCGTCGAAGAACTCGATCGGTCCATAGGCATGGACCGCGCTGTAGTTCCAGGTCGGCACGACCTTGCCGTGCTCGATCTTGGACGCATACCAGGAGGGCGTGACATAGGCGTCGGGCCCCATGAAGATGGCGAGCGCCTCGCCGATGGGCGGCATCGTCCACTGCGGGTTGGCGCGCGCGAGATGCCCGTAGAGAACGCCCTGCTCGCCTTCGGCCTCGACGAGGAACAGGGGCACCGGCGTCGCGATCAAACCCTCGGCCGTGGCGGTCACCAGATTGCTGAGGCGCGCTCCGCGCATCACCTCATGCAGGATCTGGCGATCGTCTTCGCGGAAGGCCGGCGGAACATACATGGCGGAGTCCCTTGTTTTGGCGAAGCTAGCGCGAAAGTGGACCGCCATGAATCTCCAATTTCTAAAAACTTAAACAGTCCACTTCAAAGCGGCTATCTGGCGCCGGTGCCGGACGATAAGCTGGCAGCTTGAGCACTTTCAGGAGAACCCCATGGACAGGCCGGATGCACGGAAGGAGACCACGCTCTTTGCGCCCGGCGGTTATCGCTACATTCCGAGCGTGTTCCAATATTCCGCCGGCGTCATCGCCGCGCCCGGCTTCGACATGGTGCGCGTCAGATTGAGCGGCAATCCGCCATTGGCTCAAGGCTTCAGCCTCATCGAGCAGTTCCTCAACCGGGAAGGTCGGCCCTTGGCCGCCTTCTGCGCCTGCGAATTGCGCTCACCGGCACCGTTCGACGAAGCGGGCTTCCGTGCCTTCAACCGGCTCTATGTCGAAACCTTGCAGCGCTGGGGGATCTCCGATGGCGAGACCAATCCCGTGGCGCGCACCAATGTCTGTCCGGTGATCGATCCGCCCTCCGAGCCGTCATTCCATGCCTTCGCCTTTACCGTCGAACGTCCGGCCGAAAGACCGGTCTTCGTCGTAGCCGGCAGCGGCGAATCCGTCGAAGGAAAGGCGAACTACCGCGATCACACCATTCGCCTGGGCGATGTCAGCCCGGAGGCCTTGCGCGAGAAGGCGCGTTTCGTGCTGGGTGAAATGGAGCGCAGGCTCAGGCACCTCGGCGTCGGCTGGGAATCGACCAGCGCCGTCCAGGCCTACACCATCCACGATCTCCATCCTTTCCTGGCCGACGAGATCGTCCGCCGCGGTGCGGCACGCTCAGGATTGACCTGGCACTTCACGCGCCCGCCTGTCGTCGATCTCGAATTCGAGATGGACTGCCGCGGCACGGCTCAGGAACTCGTGCTTTGACGGGCGATTATCGCGCGAACTGCTTGTATTTGATCCGCTTCGGCATGACCGAATCCTCGCCCAGCCTGCGCTTCTTGTCTTCCTCATAGTCCTGGAAGTTGCCCTCGAACCATTCGACATGGCTGTCGCCCTCGAAGGAGAGCATGTGGGTCGCGAGCCGGTCGAGGAACATGCGGTCGTGGCTGATGATGACGGCGCAGCCGGCAAAGTCTTCCAGCGCCTCTTCGAGGGCGGCGAGGGTCTCGGTGTCGAGATCGTTCGTCGGCTCGTCGAGGAGCAGCACATTGGCGCCCGATTTGAGCATCTTGGCGAGATGCACCCGGTTGCGCTGCCCGCCAGACAGCGTGCCGACCTTCTGCTGCTGGTCGCCGCCCTTGAAGTTGAACGATCCGGTATAGGCGCGCGAATTGATCTCGCGCTTGCCGAGATAGATGACGTCGTTGCCGCCGGAGATCTCTTCCCACACCGTCTTGTTGGGATTGAGCGTGTCGCGGCTCTGGTCGACATAGCCCAGTTGGACGGTTTCTGCGATTTTGACCATACCCGAATCCGGCTTTTCCTGGCCGGTCAGCATGCGGAACAAGGTGGTCTTGCCGGCGCCGTTCGGACCGATGACACCGACAATGCCGCCGGGAGGCAGCTTGAAGTTAAGGTCGTCAATGAGGAGCCGGTCACCATAGGCTTTGCTGAGGCCCTGGATATCGATGACATTGCTGCCGAGCCGCTCGCCGGGTGGAATGATGATCTGCGCCGTCGTCGATTTGAGGCGGTTCTCATTCGCCGTGACGAGTTCGTCATAAGCCTTGAAGCGCGCCTTGGACTTGGCCTGGCGCGCCTTTGGCGATGAGGCGATCCAGGCCTGCTCGCGCTCGAGCACTTTTTGGCGCGCCGCATCCTCGCGCGCTTCCTGCGCGAAGCGCTTGGCTTTCTGGCCGAGATAGGCCGAGTAGTTGCCCTCATAGGGAATGCCGCGGCCGCGGTCGAGCTCGAGAATCCAGCCCGTCACATTGTCGAGGAAGTAGCGGTCATGGGTGACGATGAGGATGGCGCCCGGATATTCGCGCAAATGATGCTCGAGCCAGTTGACGCTTTCGGCGTCGAGATGGTTGGTCGGCTCGTCGAGGAGCAGGAGATCGGGCTTGGCGAGGAGCAGCTTGGTCAGCGCCACGCGGCGCTTCTCGCCGCCCGAGAGGTTGTCGATCGAAACCTCGCCCGGCGGGCAGCGCATGGCGTCCATCGCCTGCTCGACTTGGGCGTCGAGGTCCCACAGGTTCTGGGCATCGATCTTGTCCTGGAGCACCGCCGCCTTCTCGGCATTCTCATCCGAGTAATCGGCCATCAGCGCGTTGTATTCGTCGAGAATGGCCTTCTTGGCCGCGACCCCTTCCATGACATTACCCAGAACATTGAGCTGCGGGTCGAGCTGCGGCTCCTGCTCGAGATAGCCGACGGTAGCCCCTTCGGCGACCCAGGCCTCGCCCGAGAACTCGGTGTCGAGGCCCGCCATCACGCGCAAAAGCGTCGATTTGCCCGAGCCATTGGGCCCGAGCACGCCGATCTTGGCCTCCGGGTAGAAGGACAGATTGATATTGTCGAGGACCTTCTTGCCGCCGGCATAGGCCTTGGAGAGGCCATGCATATGATAGATGAACTGACGCGCCATCAGATTTCCGTTTACCGATGAATGGAGTTGGCCGGCTTCTAACCGATGCCGGCCCCTGATGCAACGTTTACCAGGATCTGGCTAATGGTCCCCCTTCTCGGCCAAAAGCTTCCTCTGATAGCGGCTCTGGACGATGTCGACGATCACGAGAGCCACCACCACGAAGTAGAAGGTGCTCTTGGCCATCGCCTCGATCGGATAGCCGAAGAAGGCGAGATGCGCGATATGGCCGCCTTCCGACATCAGCATGACGCCGACCAGGAGGAGCACGAACAGGCCCAAAACCTCATACATCCGGTTCTTGGCGAGGAACGCCGCCACCCGCTCGGAGAGCACGACCATGAGCACGCCCGAGACGATGATGGCGAGCGTCATCACCCAGAAATTCTTGGTCAGCGCCACTGCCGACAGCACCGTGTCGAAGGAGAAGACGATATTCATGATGAGGATCCAGACCAGCGCCGAGGCGACGCTGCGCATGGCGCGGCCGTTGCTCTGGCCATGGCCGAGTTCTGGTGCCGCCAGCATATGGTAGATTTCCTTGAGCGCGGTATAGAGCAGGAATACGCCGCCTACGAGCACGATGATGCTGTGACCATTGACGGAACCCGAAACCAACGGCGGAATATCGATGTTGAACAGCGGATCCTGGAAAGCGCTGATCAATTGCAGCACGACGAAGAGCAGCACAATGCGCAAGCCGATGGCGAGTACGATGCCGATCTGGCGCACATATTTCTGCTTGTCGGCGGCAACCCGCTTGGCTTCGATCGATATATAAAGAAGGTTGTCGAAGCCGAGCACTGTTTCGAGCGCCGTCAGCACCAGAAAGGTGATCAGATTTTCAGGCGTGAAGAATTCGGCCATGTGTCAGCTCCCCGCTAAAGCCGGCACTTTGTTGCCAGCTAGCGGAGAGCGACGCAAGAGCGGAAAAATCAGGCGGTGCGGCGCAGGACCGGCAACGCGATCCAGGTGAAGAGCAGGATGGCGAGGAAGAACAGGACCGAGGAAATCGCCGTCACCGGTTCGATCGCGATATTTCCGGACAGAACGAAGAAAAGTGACACGAGCATGACAACGCCGCTGGCTGCCGTCAGCCAGAAATGGATCATCGCCAGCCGCGACCGGCCGATCTCCGGGAAGAAATGGTAGAAGAAGGCGAAGAAACCCGACATCAGCCATCCGGCCACCATCGCATGGGCATGGACCGGCATCTGGGTATGATCCTGGCGAACGGCCATGTCCAGTCCCAGAAGCATGCCGCAAACGGCGTAGATGAGTGCGAGGATGAAGAAATTGCGCGCTGCGCCCGTCATGAGTTGCCTTGTCCTAAGAGAGCCCCATCTCTGGAGGCAACGAATAGCAGAAAAACCGAGTCGTGAAACAGGTTCTGACACACGGAACCCGCCCATAACCGGAAGTTCCTGATCCTATGGCCGCTCGACGATCACGGACCCATTAGTGCCCAGGCGACGAGAAGGGCTGCTCCTGCCCCGACGAGGCCGAAGCCCAGCACAAAGCGCATGCGATGCAGCGTGATCCCTGAACGCACTCTTTCGGTATCGATTTCATCTTCCGGCATGGCGCAATCTCCTCATCTTGGGTGGCGCGGCGGAAGGCGTCTTTGGCTTCACATCCGCCGTAACCGGACAAAGGACCCAAAGAGAACTGGGCAGTATTTTAGCCCTCAATGGGGTTTGAAGATAGGCCAGCTCGCCGTCGATCGAGACCCGCAGTCTCTTGCGTTCCGTATGGATGGCGATCTCGCCTCCCTCGAGGAAATCGAGCCTGCTGTTGCTTTCCCATTTGCCGAGGCTCGCCTGGGCCGACATGGCGAGAAGCTCCTTCCAGTCCCGCGTTTGCGCCGCGTAGATCGCGAGCTTGCCCCGCTCGGGCATTTCGCTGTGCGGCAGCCCGCCGAGTTTCTCGATGAAGGGATTGTTGGCGATGATGAGCGAGGCGGTCTTGAGCTTGATCCGATCGGAATCGACCGTGAGCCCCAGCTTCATTCGCGGTGCCCGACGTATGAGCTTCCACCATGTCTTGAATCCCGCAAGCTTCTTGCCCAGGCGCGAGCGGTAACGTTGCCGCTCGCGGCCGGCGACGATGCGCGGATGAAGCCCCAGCGTGACGTGATGGACGAAAATCTCGCCATTCACCTCGCCGACATCGATATGGCGTCTTTGCCCGGTGATCAGCGCTTCGACTGCCTCTTCGAGCTTGAGCGGAAGGCCGAGCGCCCGGGCGAAGAGATTCATCGTGCCCAGCGGCAGGATGCCCAAGGCGGTGTCATGGCCGGCGAAAATAGCGGCCGCGGTGGAGACCGTCCCATCGCCGCCGCCCGCGAGCACCGCATCGTTGCTCTGACGGGCTTGGGTGAGAGCCTCCTTGATTTCAGCGCCTCGGACGAGCTTCACATCGACCTTATGGCGATGAGACTTGACGATATCGACAATGGTCCGGGCCATCTCCTCGGCATCGCCGTCCCTGAGCGTGCCGCTGTCCTGGTTGAGAACCACGCCGATTTTCAGATGCCGTCCTCCGCATGTTGCGAAGGATAAACGCCAGAACGCCGTATAAAGTTCCCTGCGGGCATTAGCGTATATCGGGCCGCCCGATCGCTTCTGCGGTGACCTCGGCCTTGAGCAGACCATTGTCGTCCACGGCGTCCGGCAGATAGCTCTTCTCGATGCTGACCTTGACCTCGGCGTGGCTGGCGCCCATTTGCGCGACGGCGGCAAGCGCCTCCTTGCGCGCCAGCGCCTCGGCTGCGGCCAAGGCCTGAGCCCCCGAGCCCAGGCTCGTGGTGCCGTCCGGGCCATGCAGGCGAAAGAGTCCGCTGCCGTCGCCTTCGACGGTGATTGTCACATTGCGCGCCACGACGCCGGTCGCGGCCCCCACCGCATTGGCGACGTCGCAGAAATCCGGGAACACGATCTCCGCCGCGAGCCTTCTCCCCACTTCACCATAATAGATCCGGACCGGTCCGCCGACGGCCACTACCGGAACTTGCGGGCTGACGGCGATCCGCGTCAAGCCGAGCCCGCCCTGTCCGGAACAAACGGCATCGAGCAAGGCATCGCCGCCGGTCTTCCGGCCGAGCGCCGTGTCGAGGATGACGCGTCCGGTGAGCCGCACCACGTCCGACCACACTTCCTCGCAGAATTCCTTCACCCGTTCGGGCGCCGGCATCTTCATCTCGCGGAAGCGCACCAGGAGCTGCGCCGCCTTCTCTGCCGCTGGCCTCGACCAGTTGGCCTGGAAGCCCAGCACATGCGCGGCATCGGAGGGCGTGAAGCCGCAGATCTGCACGAGGCCCTTGCGCTTGAGCGCGGCGAGTGCGCGCTGTGCGCCCGACGACACCGCGACCTTGCGGATGGGTTTTGGACGATCGGTGACGAGATCGAGGATCTCCTTCTCGCGCGCCGAAAGTTCCGATGTCGCCGGGGCTCCGCTCAAGCCGAAAGGATGGACCACGAAGCGGCCATGCATCGATCCGCCTTCCGTGTCGGCGATGTCGCTGTCGAGCATGGCCAGCACTTCCGGAAAACGCTCGGCGATGAGCGAGACCGGCACGATGCGTCCTGGTCCGACGATCAGAGTGCCATTCGGCCCGAAGCCGATCTCCGAGTCGCCGCCGAGGCCGATGGTGCGGACATCGATCGCCTTGACCATGGTGCGCCAGCCGCCGACTTCCGCCCCCTCCTCGGTGACGCGCGGACGGCCGTTCTGCAGGACGCCGAGATCGGTGGTCGTGCCGCCCATGTCCGACATGATGAAGTCACCGAGCCCGGACAGCCAGCGGGCCCCGACGAGGCTCGCCGCCGGCCCCGACAGCACCGTCTCGATCGGCCGCTTCGCCACCGTCTCGGCCAGAGCCAGCGTGCCGTCGCCCTTCACGATCATCAGCGGGCAGACGATCTTGAGGGAGGCCATGGCGCGCCCGACCGCCTCGATAAGGAGCGAGATGCGCGAGATGAGCCTGGCATTGAGGGCGGCGGTGAGCGCCCGGCGCGGCGCATCGAGGGCTGAGGAAAGCTCGGTCGACAGCGTCACCGGCTTGCCGGTCGACGAGGTGATCGCCTCGCGGATCAGGTGCTCATGGGCGGGATTGCGCACGGCGAAGCTCGCGGCGACCGCGAAAGCGTCGCATTTGCTCCCGATCCGCTCGAGGGCCGCGCCGAGCGCCGTCCTGTCGAGCGCCACCCGCTCGTCGCCATTATGGTCATGGCCGCCAGCGATGATCTCGATCGGCATGCCGGGAAAGGCTTTGGCGATGCCGGTGCGCTCGGCCATTTGCGCATCGAAGCCAGCGAGGATGACGCCGACCGAGCTGCCATGACCTTCGACGACGGCATTGGTCGCCAAGGTCGTCGAGACCGAGACGAGCGAGATGTCTTCCGGCTTCAGCCCCTTGGGCAGGCTCGCCACCGCTTTGGTGATCGCCTCGGTGACGCCGATGGCGAGATCGCCCTTGGTGGTGATGGCCTTGGCCGAAGCGATCACCTTGTGATCGCGGGCGGCGATGACCGCGGCATCGGTATAGGTGCCGCCGGTGTCGACGCCGATGAAATAGGACTCTGAGGACATGAAGACAGGCCAGGCAATGAATGGAAGCAGGCCGCTAACAACCCAGGCCTCGCCTGTCAATGGCACCCGGCCTTACAGGCTGGTTCAAAGAGCCCGCCTAACCGATTCAAAACCTTCAGGCATTCTCTTTGCCTGTCGCTTACTGCCGCTTTTGGGACGCTGCTGAAAGGCCATAGGATCCGACGCGCGCTCACATTGCGCCGGTGGAGCAGAGCGATGACCGCAGGCGGCAGCAAGAGATCCCAGCGCCTTCTTTCCCTGGCGCCCAATGTCTCGATGATCCTCTTCGCCCTCGGCGCCGATCAAGCGGTCGTCGGACGCACGCAATATTGCGTGGCCTCCATCCGGGACTACCTCGGCACATGGCAGCTTTTCGGTGAGGAGACGATTGCACGCCTCGCTCATTGGGAGGCATTGCCGGATGTGGGCGCCTGGCCCCGGGCGGATCACGAGCGCGCGGCGTCCCTTCGGCCGGACATGGTCCTCACCTCCGGAAGCGGCCCGTTCGATACGCATGAGGCCAGCATGTTTGGTCTTCAGCCGGAGGCCCTGATCAATTTCGACACCCGCACATTGGCCGATCTCGATCGGCAGATCCTGACCATAGGCGAGATCGTCGGCAGGCCGGAAGCCGCCCGGGAACTCGTCGCGCAACTGGCGGAGCGGCGCGACGGCGTTCTGGCGCAATGGCAAATGCCAGCTGGCTGCCCAGCGATCCTCTTCGAATACTGCATCTGCATCAAATATCATCCCGATCCGGCGCGGCGTCGCGCCAATCCCGGACGCTTCATCATGGTGGGCGGTTATCTGGCGCCGGAGCTGATCCGGCTCTGCGGTGGCAAACCGCTCCTCGCGCGGCCTGGCGATGCCGTGGCCTGGGTCGATTTCAATTCCATCCGGGATGCCAGGCCCGACATGATCCTGGCTTTCGACTGCAGGGACTGCCCAAACGCGCTGCTGCATCCTGTTGCGACACGTCAGGGCTGGCCGGAAATGACGGCCGTCTCGGGCCATGCCGCCTATCGGCCCCGGCGGAATATCGCCAATCCCAATCTCTGCTACCCCTCAGCGCTCGCCGAGCTGGCGGAGCTGGTGACCATATGGGATGACGCGCGGCGGGAGAACTTGATCAATCCGATCAACGGATCGATTTAAGCGATTCATTTGACTCGATTATCCGTGAACCGACGATCACGGCCGATGCGTCTTGACCGTCTCATAAATGAGCCTGAGCCCCAGGCCGCCGATGACCAGCGCGGTCACCCGGTCGATCCAGGCTTTGGCTCTGACATAGGCCGAGCGTGGACGATGTGACGAGAAGACGAAGCTGACGACCGCATACCACGACGTTTCGATGAGGAAGATCAGAGGCGGCAGAGCGAGGATCATCCAGGCCGGCACTTGCGGCGGCAGCAAGGCCGCGAAGACGCTGGCATAGGCGACGGCGGTCTTGGGATTGCTGAGCTGGGTCATCAGGGCCACGGAGAAGGATCGCCGCAGCGAGTTGGACGTGAAGGCGGCCGTCTGCGGAATGGCGACGGGTTCAGGCGCGCCGCGCCAGATCCGGATGGCGAGATAGATCAGATAGGCCCCACCGGCGAGCTTGAGCACCATATAGAGCCATTCGACCTGGGCGAGCAGCGCCGTCAGGCCGAGCAGTGCGATGGTGCCGAACAAGGCGCCACCGAGCCCCATGCCGATGGCCGCGGCAAGGCCGTCGCTGCGCGACAAGGCGATCGATGTCCGCAGCACCATCACGAAGCTGGGGCCGGGGCTGATCGCCCCGATCAGCACGGCGCCGAGAATGGCCGCTATGATGCCGAACTCGCTCATCACATCGTCGCTCCGATCTGCCAGGGCACATATTCATTGTCGCCATAACCCAAGAGCTCCGACTTGGAGCGCTCGCCCGAGGCGACTTTCAGGATCTTCTCGAAGATCTCCCGGCCCTTGGTCTCGATCGGCACGCCGTCGAGGATGTCGCCGCAATTGATGTCCATATCGTCGATCATACGCTCATAGATCGGCGTGTTGGTGGCGAGCTTGATCGAGGGCGTCGGCTTGCAGCCATAGGCGGAGCCCCGCCCGGTGGTGAAGCACAGGATATTGGCGCCGCCCGCCACTTGCCCCGTGGCCGAGACCGGGTCATAGCCCGGCGTGTCCATGAAGACGAAGCCCTTGGCGGTGACGGGCTCGGCATAGCGATAGACCGCGTTGAGCGTCGTCGAGCCGCCCTTGGCGGCAGCGCCCAACGACTTCTCCAGGATGGTGGTGAGGCCGCCGAGCTTGTTGCCCGGCGATGGATTGTTGTTCATCTCCATCTGGTTGCGCTTGGTGTAGTCCTCCCACCAGTGGATGATGTCGACGAGCTTCTCGCCCACCTCGCGCGTTTGGGCGCGCCGTGTCAGGAGATGCTCGGCGCCATAGATCTCGGGCGTTTCCGACAGGATGGCGGTGCCACCATGGCGCACCAGGATATCGACCGCGGCGCCGAGCGCCGGATTGGCGGTGATCCCCGAATATCCGTCGGAGCCACCGCATTGGAGCGCCAGCAGGAGCTCTGAGGCCGGGATGGTCTCGCGCTTCACCCGATTGACGGTGGGCAGCATCTCCTTGATGGCGGCGACCCCGGCATCGACGGTCTTCTTGGTGCCGCCGGTCTCCTGGATCGTCATGGTGCGGAAGGTTTCGCTTTCTGAGACCTTATAGGCTTCCTTGAAACGCGGGATCTGGAATCCTTCGCAGCCGAGGCCCACCATGACGACGCCCCCCATATTGGGATTGGTCGCATAGCCCCAACTCGTGCGCTTCAGCGTATCGAAGATGACGCCGCGATAGTCGATGACGCAGCCATTGGCCTGGGTCAGCGCCACGACGCCGTCGATATTCGGATAGTCCTTGAGGACGCCTGAGCGGTTGATCTCCTCGGCCATGAATTTGGACGCCGAGGCCGAGCAGTTCACGCTGGTCAATATGCCGACATAGTTGCGCGTGCCGACCTTGCCATTGGCGCGGCGATAGCCCTGGAAGGTCGCCTGCTGCGCTGTGGGCAGGATGTCTTCCGCCTTCGCTTCGGTGCAATAGGCATAGTCGCGGGCGAAGTCATGCATCTCGACATTGTGCTCATGCACCCATTCGCCGGGCACGATCGGGGCCTTGGCGAAGCCGATGACCTGGCCGAATTTGCGGATCGGTTCCCCTTGCGCGATCTTCTGGGTCGCCATCTTGTGGCCGCGCGGGATGCGGGCCTGGGCGACGGCGCCCGAGGTGCTGGCTCCCTTCTCGACATTGTCGACGGCAACGACGATATTGTCGGCCGCGTTGAGTCGGATGACGCGGGGTTCTTTGCTTGCGGGCTCGACGATCTTCATGGGTAGTGGTTTTCTCAAGGGACAAGGGTTGAAAAGCTTTGACTTCCCCTCGGCATGTCCATACTAACATGTTAGCATGATTGCCAAAGGAAAATCCTACGATTTTCTTGAGAATATCCGGGGTGAGAAGCGCGGCGGCGCCACCGCCCGGGTGGTCGAGGCGCTCCGCAACGCCATCGTCATGCACGCTTTCGAGCCGGGCGCTGCCCTCGACAAGGCCAAACTCTGCGAAAAGCTCGGCGTTTCGCGTTTTCCCGTATCGGAAGCGCTGGCCCGGCTCCAGGCGCAAGGCCTGGTCGAGATCCAGCCGCAGCGCGGCACCACGGTTTCCCTGATCCGTTTGTCGGACGTGCGCGAGAACATGTTCCTGCGCAAGGCGCTCGAGGCCGAGGCGGTCAGGAGCCTCGCCGGCACGATCGATGACGATACGCTCACGCGGCTGCACGCCAATCTCGCCGACCAGAAGGAAGTGGCGGCCCAGGGCGACAAGCAGGATTTCCACGCCCTCGACCTCGCCTTCCACGACACATTGCTCTCAGCCTTGGGCTTTCCGCGCGTCAAGGCGGCGGCCGAATCCGCGAGGCTCGCTCTCGACCGCGTCAGGCTCCTGCTCTCCTCGCCCCGGCGCAATACCGAGACCGTGAAGGAGCATGAGCGCATCGTCGCTGGCCTCGAGCAGCACGACGGCGCCGTTGCCGCTCTCGCCATGGGCGATCATCTCGATCAGGTGATGACGGAGCTCATGTCCTTCGCGCGCCGCGAGCCCGGGCTCTTCACCGATTGGCAGGACTTGGAAACGGACAGGATATGATGCGGACAAAGACCTTCAAGGCGCCTTCGGGGGCAGCGATCAAATTCACCGAAATGGGTTTTGGCACGGCGCCGATCGGCAATCTGTTGCGCACGGTTTCCGACAAGGATGCGCAAGCCACGCTGGAGACGGCGTGGAAAGAGGGCATGCGCTATTTCGATACCGCACCCCTTTATGGCGCCGGCCTCTCCGAGACGCGCCTCAACCAGTTCCTGCGCGGCAGGAAACGCAGCGACTACATCGTCTCGACCAAGGTCGGGCGCTTGCTGCAGGTCTCACCGCCGAAAGAACGGCTGGGCATCGGCAAGTTCTTCGATATCCCGTCCCGCCGCGAGATCTATGACTACACCTATGACGGCGTCATGCGCTCGCTCGACTTCTCGCTGGAGCGGTTGGGCCTCGATTCGGTCGAGATCCTCTTCGTGCATGACATCGACATCTTCAATCACGGCACGGCGCAAGCGCGCGATGCCCATGTCGAGACATTGATGAAGTCGGGCTACAAGGCGCTGGTCAAGTTGCGCGACGAGAAAGTCATCAAGGCTTTTGGCGGCGGCATCAATGAATGGGAGGTGGCCGAGACACTGACGCGGCGGGGCGACTTCGACATCTTCCTGCTTGCCGGGCGCTACACGCTGCTCGAGCAGAAGGCGCTCTTGAGTTTCCTGCCGCTCTGCGAGGAACGCGGCATCGGCATCGTGCTGGGCGGGCCCTACAATTCAGGCATCCTCGCTACCGGTGCCAAGCCCGGTGCGGTCTATAACTATGCCAAGGCGCCGAAGGATATTCTCGAGCGCGTGCGCCGCATCGAGGCCCTGTGCAAGCGCCACAAGGTGAAATTGCCGGAAGCCGCTCTGCGCTTTCCCTTGGCCCATCCTTCCGTCGTCTCGGTCATCCCCGGTGGGGTGAGACCGCAAGAGGTCAAGCTCAATGTGAAGACCTTGGGCGCCAAGATCCCAAAAGCGCTGTGGCGCGACCTCAAGGCGGAAGGGCTGATGGACGCGAGAGCGCCGGTGCCTAAATAAAAACCCCTAAATCTCGCCGAAATAGCGCGCTCTGGCCACATCGTCGGATGGCGCCTCGGGTCCCAACCCGATGGCGTCAGGAATGCGGCTTGGATCCTGTGCGAAGAGTGGAAACGCCCGCGCGCGGCGTCGGTCGGCCTCCTCGCCGCGCTCGAACAGCAAGGTTGTTTCCATGGCTTCGAGCTGCCGCATGCGCCCGTAGAAATCATCATGGTCATCCGCATAGGTCTGAGCCGCAATCCGCCAGTTCGACTCCGCGAGCAACCGATCGCGCAGCAGCCTCACATCGCGCAGGGTTCGCGACAAACCTCGTCCCCAGGCCGGGTCGGTGGCCGCTGCCGCATCGCCGATGAGAACCACACCATCGCGATAGGGCCGCTCGACCCAGCGATGCGATCCATCGAAGCTTGCAAAGGGCCCAACCTGCTGGGCGCGCTCGAACCAGTGGGCTGGTGCACCCGCTCCGTGAAGGTGGCGGATCATCTCTTCGACCGAATGTCGGCCTGACAGGCGCTTCGACAGAGCATCCTTATGGTAGATCAGATAGATGCGATTGCGCCCCGGCGCTATGCGCATCGCGATCACCATTCGTCCGCCGGCTGGATCATAAAAGAGGTTGATCGTGCTCGCCTGCGGCGGAACGCTGCCCGCCAGAAACTCCGAGCAATCGGTCTCTCCTTCCAGAACCATGCCGGCAATGATTAATTGCTCAGGATCACGCTTGACCTCGAAACCGGCGGGCGATCGCAGCCGCGAGTCACGTCCGTCGGCAAGAACGACAAGACGTGCAGAAAGGCCGGCGGCATCGTTTCCGATATGGACCCTGGCTGGTTCGCCGGAAGCGATGGCAGCAACCGCCTCCCCGCGTCTGACCTCGGCGCCCAGGGCCGCGGCCTCGGCCAGCAGGACCTCTTGCATGGTGGGATGCGGGAAGGTCATGCAGCATGTATTGCCGGGCGTCGTCTCCACAAGATCGCGCACTGAAGCAGCGGCACCGGGCCTGAACCTCGAATAATAGGCGACCTCGATGGCGCAGCTCTTGAGGAGAAGGTCATAGATGCCGAGGCGCTTGGCCTCCAGGCTTCCCCACGGCATGAGGACTTCGCCCCGGATGCGGTCGCGAAACGGTTCCTGGTGTTCGACGATGAGTATCCGGGCCCTGAGCGGCGCCAATGCGATGGCGAGTGACGAGCCGGCGAGGCCGCCTCCGACAATGATCAGGTCATAGTCCACGCCGCCCATGCCTCATCCACTCTAAAGGGATGATACACTAAAGCCGGTTCGTCCGATGATTTCCTCGGCAACCAGCTCATCGAGCCTGGTAAGATAGTCGTCAGCGATCCCGAGACCGGCGAGGCTCGTGACTGTCCGGTGAAGATAGGCGGCGCCTGATCCCCCGAAGCCGCAGGCACGCGCCAGCATATGGGCTTGTTCTTCGATGGACTTCTCGACGAACATCCGGCTCATGATGGGCTCTGCCCACCAGGCGAGCGCGCGCACCCTTCCCAAATTCGTGTCGGCCTCGATCCAGCGCACCGATTGCAGATCCTCATCGGTATCGACTTCGCGTTTGAGCAGCCGCACCAGCTTGCCGCGGCGATCATCATGGGCGAGTTGCAGGACGACGCCCGAGCAGGTGCCACCTTTGCGCAACCCCATCATGAGCCCAGGCTGCTCGGGACTGCCTCGCCAACGCCTGATCTCCATGCAGAAATCGCGGCGCCAGCCCCTTGCCTCAGCAAGGCGCGTGGCCTCGGCATCGAAGGCAGGGCTCCACAGCAGTGATCCATAGGCGAAAACCCAGAAGGGATCATCGCCCGCTTCGCCGAGAAATCTATCGGCGGCGGCCTGGTAATCGCCTTCCGAGAAATAAGCGAGCCCCGGCTCCGGGCCCTGCCTGGGTTCAGGCCTCTCGCAAAAGGCAACGAGTTCGGGCGAAAGTCGCGCTCGTGCTGTCACTGAGCCGTCGAGCATGATCAATCCCTGCCCCGCCAGTTCCGGCGCTCGTAGTACCACATGGCGTCGGCGTCGGAGAGGCCGATCAGATCATAGTCGATCCGGTCGAGCTGCCCTTCCGCCGGCACCGGAGCCTGCGCTGCCTCTTGGGCGAATCCGGACCCCAGAAGGCTCGATAATAATGTCTTGATGTTCGCCATTGTCGGGGTTCCCCTGCTTGGCTAATGTTTCGCAAGGGAAGAATGCACAGGTTTCGTGAATTGCACCGGAGTCCGAGCGTGAAACCTTGCCGCCATAAGCTGGCTCAATGGTCGTCTTTCCGTGAATTCTTCATGAATTCCTGTCCGGGCCGGGCAGTTTAACCATGGCGATGTGGTCGCTGAAGCTCCTCGGAGGCTTCGCGCTCGAGCGAGCGGGCGAGTCCACAGAATTGCACAATCGCAAGGACCGGCTGCTGCTGGGCTTTCTCGGCCTCACCTCCGGCCGGCCGGTGTCACGCGACAGGCTTGCCGGTCTCCTCTGGGCAGACCGGGCCGAAGAACAGGCCCGCGGCAGCCTTCGCCAGTCCCTTGCCGCCTTGCGCGGCGCCTTTGGCGAGGACACGGACTCCGTGCTTTCGGCAGGCCGCGACAATGTGAGCGTGAAGCCCTCAGGCTTGCACGTCGATGTCGAGGAATTTGAACGGGCGGCGGCGAATGTCTCGACCCTGGCTGCCGCTGCCAGGCTCTATCCCGGTCCTTTGCTCGACGGCTTGGAGGCGCCGAGCCCTGAATATGATGAGTGGCTGGTACCTGAGCGGCAAAGGCTTGAAGACCTCGCGGCATCAGTGGTCGAGCGTCTCGCCACGACCGAAATGAGCCAGCAGGATCTGGCTTCAGCGATTCGCCTGGCGCGCCGGCTGCTCGATCGCGACCGGCTCAGAGAACCGGTCTGCCGCGCCTTGATGCAGCTGCTGGTGAGAGATGACAAGCGCACCGAGGCGCTCAAGCTGTTCAACCAATGTGAGACCGCCCTCGCAGAGGAGCTTGGCGTCAAGGCGGCACCGGAAACGGCGAAAGTCTATCGTGACATCCTGGGAGGTGCGAAACCGGCCGAACCGGTAGCACCCGCCATGCCGACCGAAGAGCGGCCATCGATCGCTGTCATGCCCTTTCACAACATCAGCCGCGAGTCCGATCTCGATGTCCTGTGCGAAGGCCTGGCGGAGGACATCACGTCGGGGCTCGGCCGGTTCAAGCTGTTTTCCGTCATCGACCGTTTTTCGTCAGCCGAGATCGCCAAGGCTACATCCGATGCCCAGGAGATCGGCAAGCGTCTCGGCGTCGATCTCGTGGTTCAGGGAAGCTTGCAAAGACTGCAAGACAGCTTGCGTATGACGGTCAAGCTGGTCGACGCCGCGACTCGCACACAGAAATGGAGCGGCCAGTTCAACCTCAAGGCAGCCGATATCCTGTCCGCGCCCGACAAGATCATGGCGGCGGTGCTGCCGAGCATCAATTCGCAGGTCGAGAGCACATTACTGGAGCGAAGCCGACGCAAGCCGACGCTCGCGGCATATGAACATCTTCTCGTCGGCATCAAACATCTCAGGGGCTATGAGCCGGACGACAACAGGCTGGCGATCGAGCATTTCGACAAGGCACTTGCTTCCGATCCGGGCTTTGCTCTCGCCATGGCCTATCGCGGCTTCGCCGATATCGTCTATCACGGTTATGACGCATCACCTCGCGACATCCTCGAAGCCGCAACATCGCTCATCCGCCAAGCATCCGTTCTCGATCCGGAAGAACCACGGATCTGGTGGCTGATGGGGATTGCCTTGGCTTATGCCGGCAATCTCGACGCTGAAGAACAGTGCTATCGCAAGTCAGTAGAGCTCAATCCGAGCGATGCGAACGCATTGGCCGGCCTCGCGGTCGTCACGGTGGCGCGCGGCCAGCATGACCTCGGCATATCCATGTTCCAGGAGGCGTTTAGGCTCAATCCCTATCATCCCGAATGGTACTGGGTCGACTTCGGCAGCATGCTCTATGTCTGCGGAAAATATGAGGAAGCCATCGACTCCTTCAGTCACCGGCGCAATCCGCATGTGTGGGTACTGAGCCGCATCGCCGCCTGCTATGCGCAACTGGATCGCATGGCGGAGGCTAAGGCTGTCGTCGACAGGGTCATGAAGATGCGCCCCAACTTCCGTTTGTCCGAGCAAAGGTCGGGCAGTTGGGCGGCCGACGATTTGGCCCGCTTCAAAGCAGGAATGATCAAGGCCGGCTTGCCAGAGTAGCAAATCCTACATCTGCTCGCTTTCGATCAGCGACTTGACCAGCACCGCTTCCATCTCATGCGACGCCGTCAGCCTGCGCCAGCGGTCGTCATCCATCGCTTCCGACCTCCAGGCGATGAAGGTCAGCACGCATTGATCATCGCCAAGCCCTAAATGCCCGCCCGGCACCACGCGCAACTGGATGCGCGGCACGAGCTTCGAGGCTTCCGCTCCCAGATGATAGTCGATGATGAGACGCTCCTCATCCTTGTCGGTGTGCACATAGATGAGGCTGCCGTCGAACAGGCTGGTGCCGAGCACCAGGTCGTCCGGCAATATCTCGGTCTTCCAGGTGCCGAAGGACCAGCGATGAAGATTGCGGATATCGCTCATGCGGGCGAAGACGCTTGCAGCTGAGCTCATCACCGTGATCGATGTGATATGCGATTGCCCGGCGTTCATGTGGCGTACCCATAATCCTGTTCGGCGGCTGCCTCGCTGACGAGGCCTGCATCGATGTCGGCCTTGATCGCTTCGGCGCCGCGTTGCTGCGGCCGCCCGAAACCGCCGCCGCCCGGTAATTCGACGACGAGGCTGTCGCCAACCGGCACCACGTGATTGCCCTTATCCTTGAGCTTGGGCCCGCTGCCGAGATGGGCGCTGCCTTTACGCCCGGGGCTGCCGCCTTCGCGTCCCTGGGCGGGATTGTGAATGCGGTCGAAGGTCGCCGCCGAGATGATGAACGGCGTCTTCTCGCGATTGGCAATCTCGATCACCTGGCCGAGCCCGCCGCGGAATTCGCCGGCGCCGCCTGAATCGGGCAGATATTGCTTGCGCTTGAAATAGAGCGGGCATTGCGCCTCGGTGATCTCGGCCGGTATGGCGCCGATGCCGGACGGGAAAGCCGTCGTCGAAAGCCCGTCCTTGCCGGGCCTGCCGCCGATGCCGCCCAGTCCTACATTCGTCACCTGGAAGCGCTGCGCCCCTTCCGTCTCCTTGGCGGAAACCTGCTCATGCGCGCTCGACAGCGACAGGATCCAGATGCTGCCCGCACTTTCCGCCTGCACCTTGCCCGGCAGCGCCTGCGCCAGGCAGCCGAAGGTCGCATCCGCCAGCATCTGGCCGATGACATGGCGCGCCGTGACCGGGCTCGGCCGGATCGGATCGACGCAGGTGCCGGCCTCGGTCACGAGATCGAAGCAGGAGAGCGAGCCGATATTGTTCGGCACATGGGGTGCCACCACCGCCTTGAGGCCGAAGACCGAATAGGCATGCGTATAGGTGCGCGGGCTGTTGATGCCGCGCACCGAGGCGGGCGACGAGCCGGTGAAGTCGATGGTGATCTTGCCCCCCTTGATGGTGAGCTTGGATTTGATCAGGATCGGCGCCTCATAGCCGTCGAGCGGCATCTCATAGGACCACTCGCCCTCCGGCAGTGCGCGGATCGCTTCGCGCGTCGCCTTCACCGATTGGGTGAGGATATGCTCGGCCAGCTTGTCGATGTCCTTGAGGTCGAATTCCATCATCATGTCGATGAGACGCCTTGCCCCCGTGTCATTGGCGCTGACCAGCGACAGGAGATCGCCTCGGACCTCGATCGGGTTGCGCGAATTGGCGAGGATCACCGAGAGCAGCTCCTCATTGATCTCGCCCGCCTTGCGCAGCATGAGATGCGGGATGAGGGTTCCTTCTTCAAACGACGAATACGCCCGCGCGGACATGCCGACGCCGCCGACATCGATGACATGGCAAGTCGAGGCGAAGATCGCGACCGGCTTTTTCCCTAGGAACACCGGCGTCATCACCACATAGTCGAAGAGATGGCCGGTGCCGAGCCAGGGATCGTTGGTGATATAGACGTCGCCCGGCTTCATGTCCTTGACCGGATACCACTGGAAGAAATGCTCGACCGCCGTCGCCATCGTGTTGACATGGCCGGGCGTGCCGGTCATCGCCTGCGCCAGCATGCGGCCCTTGGTGTCGTAGACGCCGGCCGAGAGGTCGCCCGCCTCGCGCGTGATCGTGCCGAAGGCGGTACGGAGCAGTGATTGCGCCTGCTCCTCGACGACGGCGACGAGGCGGTTCCACATGACTTGCGTGCGGATCGCGGCGAGCGCGTGCTTGGACATCAGCGGCCTCCCTTCGTTCGTTCGAGGACAATGTAGCCCAGGCTGTCGATATGGGCTCTAAAATTGGACCCGACCAGCGTCGAGGTCTCGTTCTCGGCGATGATCGCAGGCCCCTTGATGCGCGCACCCGGCTTCATCTCGAAGCGCCAATAGATCGGCATGGATATGAGCTTGCCGACATCGGGATCATAGACTTGCCGCGCTTTGCGGGGCTTGGGCGCCGCGGCCGTCTTCGGTCTGCCGGCGCGCTTCACCTGCGGCGGTGCCGAGGACACCGTCACCGACCAGGTCACCGCCTCGATCTCCATCTTGGGGATGATGAGGCCATAGAGCACCTTGTAGAGCTTTTCGAAGGCGGCCCTCAGCTTCGGACCATCGGAAGCCTTGAGTTCGCCAACTGGCAAGGGGACCCGGATCTCATGCCCCTGCCCGACATAGCGGAAGTCGGCGATGCGGATCACTTTGAGCTTTTCACCAGCCACGGCGGGCTCCACCACGCGGCGCGCATCGCGTTCCATCGATCTGAGGAGCCGGTTGGCGGCCGCCGCGTCGAAATCATCGATCGCGATCGCGGCGCTGCGGGTGATCTCATAGGCGATCGGCGCCTGAAGGAAGCCGATGGCCGATCCGACACCGGCGCCGCTCGGCACGATGATCCGGGACAGTCCAAGCTTTTCGGCGAGATGGCAGGCATGCAAGGGCGCCGCACCGCCGAAGGCGATCATGGTGCAGGCACCAATATCCTTGCCGCGCTCGATGGCATGGACGCGCGCCGCATTGGCCATGTTCTCCTCGACGATCTCGGTGACGCCGGCCGCGGGCCAGATGCCGTCGAGCTTGAGGGGTGCGCCGATCGCCGCCTGCAGGGCCTCCTTGGCGCCTGCCTCATCGAGCGCGATCTTGCCGCCGGCGAAGAAGGCGGGATCGATCTTGCCGAGGACGACATTGGCGTCGGTGACCGCGGGCTCGCTGCCGCCGCGGCCATAGGAGACGGGTCCTGGCGTCGAGCCGGCGCTATCCGGCCCGACGGTGATGCGCCCGAGCTTGTCGACGCGCGCGATCGAGCCGCCGCCGGCGCCGATCTCCACCATCTCGATGACCGGGATGCGCACCGGCAAACCTGAGCCCTTCATGTCGCGATAGGCGCGCGCGATCTCGAATTTGCGCGCCCGTTCCGGCTCGCCGTCGGACAGGAGACAGATCTTGGCGGTGGTGCCGCCCATGTCGAAGGACAGAACTTCGTCGAGACCGCATTGCCGCGCGATGGTGCTGGCGAGGATGGCACCGCCCGCCGGTCCCGATTCGACGAGGCGGATGGGAAAGCGCGCCGCGGTTTCGAGCGTGGTGAGCCCGCCGCCTGACATCATCAGGAACAAGGGCGCCTTGAAGCCGCGTCTTGAGAGCTCGTCGCGCAGGCGCGCGAGATAGCCCGACATCAGCGGGCGCACATAGGCATTGGCGCAAGTGGTCGAGAAGCGCTCATATTCGCGGATCTCGGGACTGACCTCGCTCGACAGGCAAATGGTGACATGACCGTCGAGAAGCGGCCGCAGAATGTCGCGTACACGTTTCTCATGCGCATCATGCGCGTAAGAATGCAGGAAGCCAATGGCGACGGCGTTGACCCGCTCCTCATTGAGTTTCCGGGCAAGTTCCGGGATGGCGGCTTCGTCGAGCGGCACCAGCACATCGCCATTGACGGCGAGCCTTTCGCGCACCGTATAGCGCCTCGTCCGCGGCACCAGAGGTGCGGGCCGGTCGATCATCAGGTCGTAATGGTCGAAGCGCTTCTCATAGCCCGTCTCCACCACGTCGCGGAAGCCTTCCGTGGTGATAAGGGCGGTCCTCGCGCCCTTGCGCTCGATCAGCGCATTGGTGGCGAGCGTCGTGCCATGGATGAAGACATCGACGTCCTGAGCGGCGACTTTCGCCTCCTGAAGTACGATCTCGATGCCTTCGAGAACGCCGAGCTCAGGCGCCGCTGTCGTCGTCAGCACCTTGCAGCTGTGCCGGCGGTTGGCGGTTTCGAGAACGATATCGGTGAACGTGCCCCCGATGTCGGCGGCAAGCTTGATATTATGTCGTGCGGCCATGACCTCTCCCTAGCTTGGAGCCGCGGAATTCCGCAAGAGCAAATGCCCCGTTGCCGCGATATTTTAGTTATGAAATAATATCGGGATGCTGGCCAAGCCGCTCACCCTCAAGGACGCCATAGCCCTCGATGCCGCCGATCCGCTCGCGCATTTGCGCGATCTGTTCGAGCTCAAGGCCGGCACCATCTTCATGGACGCCAACTCCATCGGCCCCATGCCGAAGGCCGTGCGGCAATCCGCCCAAGGCCTGCTCGACGACTGGGTCGCCTTGCGCCGCCGCGGCTGGAGCAACCGGCAATGGCTCGACATGCCTTCGCGGCTCGGCGATGCCATTGCCCCGATGATCGGCGCCGGCCCGGGCGAAGTGGTGGTCTGCGATTCGACCACGATCAATCAGTTCAAGGCCGTCGCCCATTGCCTGGCGATCAATCACCAGCGCTCCGTCATCTTGAGCCAGAACGGGAATTTCCCCACTGACGTGCACGTAATTCAGGGCATGATCGAAGCCTCGCGCGGCCGCCTGAGCCTGCGCTTCATCGATACCGAAGAGGAAGCCATTGCCGCCATGGATGAAACCGTGGCGGTCGCCGCCTTGAGCCATGTCGATTACCGTTCCGGCGAGCGCTGGGACATGAAGCGCGTCACGGAAGCCGCCCATGCCAAGGGCGTGCTGACCGTGTGGGACACGTCGCATTCGGCGGGCGCCGTTCCGGTGGCGCTCAGGGAGAGCCGGACCGACATGGCGATCGGCTGCGGCTACAAATATCTCTGCACCGGCCCCGGCGGCCCGGCTTATATATATGCTCAGCCTGAGATCGCCGATGCCGTCTGGCCAGCGCTCGCCGGCTGGATGGGTCATGCCGACGTTTTCGGCTTCACCCGCGATTTCGCACCACATTCGGGCGTCAAGCGCTTCATTGCCGGGACCCCGGCCGTCGCCGCCAATGAGCTGGCGAAACCCCTGCTCGACATCTGGCCGAAGATCGATCCGCAAAAGCTCTGGGCCAGGCACAGATCGCTGACCGATCTCCTGATCCAATTGCTCGATCAGGAATGCGGACCCTTGGGCATCGAGGTCACATCGCCGCGCAATCATGACCGGCGCGGCGGCAATGTCAGCTTCCGCTCGCCGGGTGCGGGCTCGGTCGTCGAGGCGCTGATCGATCACGGTGTCGTCTCCTCCTTCCGCAAGCCCGACGCCATCCGCTTCGGCGTCAGCCCGCTCGTCATCTCGCATCAGGACATTCATGAAACCGTGGCGCGGCTCAAGCGTATCCTTGTCGAAGACATCTGGAAGCAACCGAAGTACAAGAAAGTGTCCGTGTGAACGCGCGCCATCCGGTCTATGGACCCAATCCGTTCAAGCTCGGCATATTCTCGGCCAACGCCGATGGCGGGCTGACGCTGACCACGGTGCCCGAGCGCTGGCAGGCGCGCTGGAGCGACATCGCGAAACTGTGCCGCATGGCCGATCAGGCGGGCATCGACTTCTTCCTGCCGATCGCGCGCTGGAAGGGCTTCGGCGGCACCACCAATTCGCGCGAGCATTCCTTCGAGACCTTCACTTTCGCTTCCGCCCTTGCCGCCGTCACCGAGAAGATCGGCATCTTCTCGACCATCCATGTGCCGATGATCCATCCCGTCTATGCCGCGAAGGCGCTGGCGACCGTCGACCATGTGAGCAACGGGCGGGCCGGCCTCAATATCGTCGCGGGCTGGAATCCGGATGAGTTTGCCATGTTCGGCATCCATGCCGAGGCCGAGCGCTATGCCCAGGCGCTCGAATGGTACGAGGTGATCACCCGCATCTATAGCGAGCCGAAGCCCTTCGATTTCGTCGGAAAATACTATCAGCTCAAGAATGTCTCCGGTAAGCCGCAGCCGGTGCAGCGCCCGCGGCCCGTCACCTTCAATGCCGCCTTCGGGCCGCCGGGCCGCGATTTCGCCGCGAAGGCCAGCGACTTCCTGCTGACGACCTTCTCCGAGATCGACGCCGGCAAGGCGCATATCGCGGATATCAAGACGCGGGCTGAAAAATTCGGACGCACGCTCGGCGTCTTCGCCACGGCGCATGTCGTCTGCCGGCCCTCGCAGGCCGAGGCCGAGGCTTACTATGAGCGCTATGCGGTGACCGAAGCCGACAAGGGCGCCGTCGACTATCACATGACCCAGAAGCAGAAATTTTCGGGCTCCCATGACGAGGCGACTTTCCGTCTGCATGCCAAGCGCTTCGCCGGCGGCGCCGGCACCTATCCGCTCATCGGCACGCCCAAGAAGATCGTAGACGACATGGTGAAGATGCATCGGGCGGGCTTCGCCGGGACCACCGTGTCTTTCGTCAACTATCTCGACGAGCTCCCCTATTTCGTGAAGGAAGTGTTGCCGCTGATGAGCGATGCGGGATTGAGGGCGGCATGACGGCTGCCCTGCCTCAGGCCTATTTCAATCCGCCGCGCCGGCTGCCTTTCGTGCTGCCGACCCCGCCCCAGGGCAAGAAGCTCATTTCGCTTGCCATCAATGAAAGCCCCTATGGCTGCTCGCGCAAGGCCTGGGCCGCGGCGGAGGCGCGTTTCGGCAATCCCAACCGTTATCCCGATCCCTCGAGCGCCGATCTGCGCCGGGCGATAGGCAGGCAATTCGCGCTGGACCCTGAGCGCATCGTCTGCGGCAACGGCTCGGAAGAGCTTCTCGATGTCGTGGCTCGCATGTTCGTGCGCGCGGGCGACGAGATCATCATGTCGCAATCGGGCTTCTTCCAATTCGCGGTGGTTGCGGCAAGGATCGGCGCCGAGCTCAAGCGGGCGCCGGAGAACGACTACATCACCGATGTCGACGGACTTCTCGCGCTGGTCGCCCCCAAGACCAAGCTCGTCTTCCTCGCCGTTCCCAACAACCCGACCGGCACGCTTCTCCCCGTGGACGACGTCATCCGGCTCCATGAGAATTTGCCGACTGAGATCGTGCTGGTGCTCGACCTGGCCTATGGCGAATATATAGAGAAGAGCGATCTCAACCGCCTGATGCGCTATGGCGGGG
>Ga0187894_10000499_pt1 | contig 53171 bp, 46 predicted proteins | sample GBC1701081metaG_FD_136650 | JGI IMG/M metagenome (GOLD analysis project Ga0187894, IMG submission 136650) | White microbial mat communities from a lava cave in the Kipuka Kanohina Cave System on the Island of Hawaii, USA - GBC170108-1 metaG ...
AGATCGTCGGCCGGCTTCGCGCGGCGGCTCTCCATCACCTTGTTGAAGTAGTTGAAGAAATCCATGCCGAGCGCGCGCATGCTCGCTTCGCGCTCCGCGAGCGTCTTCATCGGTCCGCGCTGGAACTCGGGATCCTCGGCGCCGAACAGCTCGTTCGTCAGCCGCAGGATGAAGGGCTCGTCCTCGCGCGGCACGCCGAGGATGTGCGCGAGCACGCGCAGCGGATGCAGCGTCGCGATTTGCTGGATGAAGTCGCATTCGCCTTCGCTGCCGAGCCCATCGACGAGCTCGCGCGCGGAAACGTCGACGATCTCGTCGAGCCTGCGCAGACCGCGCGGCGTGAACCACGGGCTCGCGATCTTGCGGAACTTCCTGTGATCGGGCTGGTCCATGTTGATGATCGTGCGCATCTGCATGAAGCCGCCCTCTTGCTGGCGGCGGAACTGCTCTTCGCGGATCGCCGTCATGCCCGGCCCATTCAGGAAGATGTCGGGCTGCTTCGAGACCTCGATCACGTCCGCGTGTTTTGTTATGGCCCAGAACGGCATCCAGCCCTCGGGCTCGAACCAGGTGACGGGCGCCTCGCGGCGCAGCTGCTTCCACTCGGCCCACGGATAGCCGCGCTCCATGTAGCTGCGCGGCTCGACCAGGTGCTTGCCATCGATCTGCATCGCGTTCGTCCCCCGAGTTCGCGCAGGATGCCGCAACGCAAGCGCGCGGCCACGCGATAGGGTGTCGGCATGACGACCGGCCCGGAGGACGGACGGATCTCTTCGACACTGGCGGAGCGCGTGCTCGCGAAGCTCGGATTCGCACACGCCCCGGCGAACGATCGTGCCGGGCTCGCCGGGCTCTACGCAGCCTGGTGTCGCAGCGTGCCGTTCGACAACGCGCGCAAGCTGATTCATCTGCGCGCGAACGATCCGGCGCCGCTGCCCGGCGACACGCCCGAGGATTTCTTCGCCGCGTGGCTCGCGCACGGCGCAGGCGGAACTTGTTGGGCGCTGCACGGCGCGTGGTGCGCGCTGCTCGAAGCGTGTGGCTTCGACGCGCGCCGCGCGATCGCGACGATGCTGGTCGCGCCCGACCAGCCGCCGAATCACGGCAGCGTCAGCGTGCGGCTCGGCGGCGAGACGCTGCTCGTCGACGCGACGATGCAGTACGGCGAGCCGCTCGCTCTCGACGCCGCGCGCGCGTCCGAGATCGTGCATCCCGCCTACGGCGTACGCGTACGGCCCGACGGCGCGAGCTGGCTCGTCGGCTGGCGCTCGCCGTTCACGCTCGAGCCTTTGGATTGCCGCATCGAGTCGCTGGCCGGAGACGTCGCCACGTTTCGCTCGTATCACGAGGCGACGCGCGGCTGGAGCCCGTTCAACTTCCAGCTGATGGTGCGCGTGCGGCGCGGCGACGGAATCCTGAACGCGACGCGCGGCGAGCGCATCTTCATCGCGACCGACGGCTCCGTCTCGCGCACGCCGCTCCACCGCGACGCGCGGCTGAAGCTGCTGATCGAGGAGGCCGGCTTCAGCGAAGAGCTCGCGCAGCAGGTGCCGGACGACATCCCGATGCCGCCGCCGCCGGGGAGCCGGGGCGCGCGAAGCGCGAGCTGAACACTGATTCAGTCGTCGCCGCCGATCGGGACGACGGTGACCCGGTCGCCATTCACGTCGTCACGTTCCATCAGCATCGCGTAGCCGGCCGAGCCCGATTCGAGGACTCGGTCGACGAGCTCGCGCCGGCGTATGGCTCGGCCGTGACGAGCCTTGCGTCGCGTTCGATTCCATTCGATGAGCTTCGCGAGCGGAACTGCCGTGCCCTTCCACTTCTCGACTCGCTTCTGCGGAATCGAGCTCGAAGCGCCGTCCTCGTCGGTCCCTGCGTTCGTAAGCGCCTGCTTCGAGGCGTGGCGATGCGCCCGTTCGACGCGCGCTTTCTTCTTAGGCCAGTTCCTGCGGAACAGCTTCGGTTTCGCGACGCCATCTACCGTGTCGCGCTTCAGCTCCAGCCGCTTCTTCTGCTGCGGCGTGCGCTTCGCCCGCTTGCGCCCTTCGCTCACTTCGCCAGCCCCACCATCACCACCGCCATCCGCACCGGCTTCCCGCTCTTGTTACGCCATGCATGGTTCGTCGCGCGCTGCACGACGCAGTCGCCGGGGCCGAGCGTGACGGCGCCGCGGTCGAGCTCGAGCGTCACCTCGCCGTCGAGGATCAGCACGTAGTCGAGCGTGCTCGTGCGGTGGAAGCCGCTCGCGTCGACGCCCGGAACGCCCTGATCTTTCAGGTACTTCGCGACGACCGCGTCATCGGGCAGCTCGAAGATGCGCCACGAGCTGCCGCCCGGCGCGGGCTCGAGCTGCGTCGCGCCGCGCTGTGACGACGCAGCGAGCGTGAGAGGATCGTCCGGCGCGCTCGCCCACAGGTCCGCGAACGAGGGCGCCGCGTCCGACACGCTCTCGAAGTACGACTTGCCGCCCGCGTCGCTCGCCGTAATCACTCGCTTCACGTGCAGCTCGTCAGAGCGACGCGTACGCGGCGGCGAGCAGGCGCCGCGGCCGCGGATCGACGAGCCACGCGCCGGTGTGCATCAGGTTCATCGCGTAGCCGAACGAGAGTCGGTTCTCAGGGTCGGCGTGGCTGTAGGAACCGCCCATTCCGCCGTGCCCGAACGCGCGCGGGTTCGGCCCGAGCGGTTCGCTCGCTGACGGCATGAAGAAGCCGAGCGCGATGCGCGTCGGCAACGGCAGCACTTCGTCCTTGCCGTCGACTTGCTGCGTGCGCGCTCGCTCGATCGCCGCGTTCGAGAGCAAGCGCACGCCGAACGCCTCGCCGCCATTCGCGAGCGGGGCGTAGATGCGCGCGAGCGAGTGCGCGTTCGAGTGGCCGTTCGCGCCGGGAATCTCTGCGGCGCGCCAGGCGCGCGAGTTCGCGGACGCCACCGGCGGGTTCGCGAATGCCTTGGCGATCAGGCTCTCGGGGTTCTCGGCGATCAGCTTGAAGAGATCGAAGTCGATCGGGCCGCTGGCCGGGTGGACCGGTCCGGGCACGAGGTTCGCGACGCGCGCGTCGAGCTCCGGGCCGAAGCCGATCTCGAACGTCGCGCCGAGCGGGCGTGCGATCTCCTCGCGCACGACGTCGCCGATCTTCTTGCCGCGCACGCGCCGCACGATCTCGCCGTTCAGCCAGCCGAACGTCAGCGCGTGATAGCCGTGCGCGGTGCCCGGCTTCCACCACGGCTCCTGCGCGGCGAGCGCGTCCGTCATCGTGTTCCAATCGAACAGCGCATCCTGCGGCAGCGGCTTCTTCACGGCGGCGAGCCCGGCCTCGTGCGAGAGCAGGTAACGCACGGGCAGGTCGGCCTTGCCGGCCTGCGCGAACTCGGGCCAGTAGCGCGCCACCGGCGCGTCGAGGTCGACCTTGCCCTCGTCGATCAGCCGGTGCAGCGCGATCGCCGTAATGCCCTTGGTCGTGGAGTAGACGTTGACGAGCGTGTCGCGCTCGAACGGCTGCGTGCGCGCGGAATCCTGATGACCGCCCCACAGGTCGACGACGAGCTCGCCCCCGAGCGTGAGCGCGACACCCGCGCCGAGCTCGTTGCCGTCCGCGAACTCCTTCGCGAACGCATCCTTCACGCGCGCGAGCTTGGGGTGACAGTCTCCGTGGATCTCGATCGAAGCCGGCATCGGGGGTCCTCCTGAACGCGGCAGCATGCGCGGGGCCGGCGACATGTGTCAAACACGCGAGCCCGCCTCGGCGAAAAGTGACGGAATGCGCGCCAGGAAGTGACGTAGCGCGGCGCTGAGTCGCGTTTCGGCAGCGCGGCCGCGGGCCGCCTGTTCGCCAGCCGCTGCGTGCGTTCGTGCAGCGAAGTTGCGCATCGCCGACCCCTCGGTCCGGGTGTTGCTTTGGTTCCGCGAGAGATCGGAGTCGGGTCGTGTCGGCGCGTCGCAAACAGGCATTCACGCTGATCGAGGGGATCGTGCTGGTCGCGATCGTCGGCATCCTCGCGACGATCGCGGTTCCCAACTTCATTCGTCTGCAAACGCGCACGCGCACCAGCGAGGCGCTGACCAACCTCGCGCTGCTGCGCGAAGCGCAGACCAGCGCGTACGCCGAGCTCGGCAGCTTCATCCGCGCCGGCAGCGCGCCGGCCGGAGTGCCTGGAACCCAGCCGCGGCCCTGGACCGGTGCGAACGCGCTCGAGTTCCGCGAGCTGCTCGGCTTCGAGCCCGAGAGCGACGTGTATTTCCAGTACGGCGCCAACGGCAGCGGCGATGCGTTCACGCTGACCGCGATGTCGGATCTGGATGGCGTCGGTGCCCGCGCGGAGTTCGGCTTGGTGCACGCTGCGCCGGGCGAGCGGGTCGGCATCGCGCACGAGTTCGGCTCGTGTCCGCGCAGCGGCGTATTCGATCCGAGGACGCGGCGCGCAACGGCGCTCGACCGAGTCGGCCCCTGCGGCCAGGAAGACGGGAAGTCGCGGCTCTAGAGCCCGTGCCGGAGAACGCAGATGTCGAGAGGGCGCGGGCGAAGCGGCTTCACGCTGATCGAGCTGATGATCGTGGTCGCGATCATCGGCATCCTCGCGGCGATCGCGATCCCGAACTTCGTGCGCTTCCAGCTGCGCTCGAAGACGAGCGAAGCAAAGCTGAACATCGCTTCGATTCGAACCGCCGAGGATGCTTACTTCGCCGAGTTCGGCCTGTACGTCAGCGCGTTCCAGACACCCACGGTGTTTCCGAGCTCCCAGAAGAACCCGTGGGCCGGCGCGGGCCTCGCGCAGTTCGAGCAGATGGGATGGGCGCCCGAGGGCGACGTCTTCTTCGTGTACGCGGTGAACGGCGGCGTCCCTAACGCATTCGCGATCGCCGCGATCGGAGATCTCGACGGCGCCGGGCAACCGTCTCAATACGCGTACTTTCGCGAGATGCCGGGCCTCGCGCTCGGGCCGGGCCCGCCGATCGGCACGTGCAACCAAACGGGCGTCTACAACGCGGGCAGCGGCGCGCCCGACCTGCTGAACACCGTCGGGCCCTGCACGGCGCTAGACGGGCAAAGCCAGTTCTGAGGTTTCGCGCGCGCGGCCGGCTCGCCGGCGGTGACGCACTCGCAGGGGCGTGATCGGCGGCTCGCGGCTTCGTTGCTAATCAGGCGCCTCCTTCGCGGAGGCACCGTGCGCCGATCCCTTGCGCTCTCGCTCGCCCTGATCATTCCGCTCGCGGCGCGCGGCGACGCGCCCGCAGATGACTCGCCTAAGCGAATCGCGAGCGATTCGCCTTCGCCTAAGCGAATCGCAAGCGACTCGCCCTGGCGGGTCGACGCACCGATCGGCCCGACGCGCACGCTCGCGTTCGACACGGACGAAGGCACCTGGCTCCACCTCGACGTGCACCCGGACGGCCGGCGCATCGTGTTCTCGTTGTTGGGGGACCTTTATCTGCTGCCGATCGAAGGCGGCGACGCGAAGCGCATCACCAGCGGTCCAGCCTACGACGTGCAGCCGCGCTTCAGCCCAGACGGGCGCAGCATCGCCTTCGCGAGCGATCGTTCGGGCATCGAGAACCTCTGGCTGTGCGATCTCGAGGGCGGCGGCGCGCGGGCGCTGACGCGCGAGAAGGAAGGGACCGTGAGCGCGCCGGCCTGGTCGCCCGACGGCGAGTGGGTGGTCGGCCGCAAGCGCATCACCGACCAATCTTCGCTGGCCACCGTCGAGCTTTGGATCTGGCACGCGAAGGGCGGCGCGGGCGTCCAGCTCACCAAGCGCGAGGAGCAGCCGGACGCCGCAGATCCCGCGTTCGCAGCCGGCAGCGACGGGCGCTTCCTCTACTTCTCGGCGCGCGACGGGCGTTACCAGTACGGGCGCAACGTCAACGAAGGCATCTGGCAGATCAAGCGCCTCGATCGCCGCGACGGAAAGCGCATCCCGCTCAGCGGCGAGCTCGGCGGAGCCGCCGCCCCGACCTTCTCGCGCGACGGTAAGAACATGGCGTTCGTGCGCCGCGTGCGCGCGCGGACGCGCATCGAGCTGATGGATCTGGCGAGCGGCCGCACGCGTCTGCTCGCCGACGACGTGCAGCGCGACAATCAAGAGGGCTTCGCGTTTCACGGCGTCTTCCCGGGCTACGCGTTCACGCCGGACGGAAAGGCGCTGATCGCCAGCGCCAATAACAAGATCTGGCGCTTCGACACGGCGAGCGGCGCGCGCAGCGCGATCCCGTTCCGCGCGCACGTCGAACAGACCATCACAGAAGCGCTGCGCCAACCACGCCGCGCCGCCGAGGGCGACGTGCGCGCGCGCGTGCTGCGCTGGGCCTCGCTCTCACCCGACGCCAAGACCGTCGCGTTCCAGGCGTTCGGACAGATCTGGACGATGCCCGCGCGCGGCGGCGCGCCGCGCCGCTTCACCGACGCGACGGAGCTCGAGGTCTCGCCGGCGTTCTCGCCGGACGGGCGCGAGCTCGTCTACGCGAGCTGGAACGATCGGGAGGGCGGGCACATCTTCCGACGTGCGTTGCGCGGCGGGAAGCCGGTACGCATCACGAGCACGCCCGGCCAGTACGCGAACCCGGCATTCTCGCCCGACGGCAGCAAGATCGTGTTCGTGCGCGGCAGCGGCGCCACCTTCCGCGATCAAGATCCCGGCAACGAGCTGTGGTTCGAAGTGTCGTGGGCGAGCCGCTCGGGCGGCGCGACTCATTATGTCGCGAGCGTCGAGAACCGCGGCAACGATCGCCGCATTCCGCGCCCGGCGTTCTCGCGCGACGGCACGCGCGTCTATTTCGTCGACGACGAGGCGGCCGCCGAGCCTGCGACGCCGCCGCGCACGGTGCTCTACTCCGCGACGCTGGCCGGCGAGGACAAGCGCGCGCACTTGCGCTTCACGCGTGCCGAAGAAGTTGCGGTCTCGCCGGACGCGCGCCACGTCGCATTCAACGAGCAACACGATGCGTTCGTCACGGCGCTGCCGAACGCGACGAACGGCCCGATCGAGGTCGCGCTCGAAGAGGGCGCGCTGCCGGTCGCGCGGCTCTCGGACGAGGGCGGCGAGTGGGTCGCGTGGGCGCGCGGCGGCGAGGCAATCAGCTTCGTGCGCGGGCCGGAGCTGTTCGTCACGCAGCTCGCGGATGCGCTGCCGACGCCGGAGCCCGAGCCGGATCCGCCGGCGAGCTCGGCAGACGAAGCGGGCGACGAGGAGGAGAAGGAGGAGCCTCCGCTTCCGCACAGCGAGCGCATCGCGGTCGAGCTGCGGATTCCGCGCGCGCGCCCGAGCGGGCTCGTCGCCTACACCGGCGCGCGCATCGTCACGATGCGCGGCGACGAGGTGATCGAGCGGGGCACACTGCTCGTCGACGGCCCGCGCATTCGTGCGGTCGGCGCCGACGTCGAGATTCCGACGAACGCCCGCCGCGTCGAGTTATCAGGTCGCACGCTGATCCCGGGCCTGTTCGACGAGCACGCGCACCTTCACTACTCGACGGCCGACGTTCACCCGCAGCGGCCGTGGAAGTACCTCGCGAACCTCGCGTATGGCGTGACCTCGACGCACGACGTCTCGGCGACGAGCCACGAGGTGTTCGCACAGTCCGAGCGCGTCGAGGCGGGCCTGATGGTCGGCCCGCGCATCTTCTCGACGGGCTCGGTGCTCTACGGCGCCGACTCCCCGAATCGCACGATCATCAAGTCGCTCGCGGACGCGCGCAAAACGCTGCGCCGCATGAAGGCGTTCGGTGCGTTCAGCGTGAAGTCCTACATGCAGCCCGGTCGCAACCAGCGCCAGTGGATTCTCCAGGCCGCGCGCGAGGAGGGCATGCTCGTGGTGCCCGAGGGCGGCGGCGATCTCGAGATGGACATGACGATGTTGCTGGACGGCCACACCACGATCGAGCACGCGCTGCCGATCGCCCCGCTCGGGCGCGACGTGATCGAGCTGTTCGCGAAGAGCGGCACCGCCTACACGCCGACGCTGCTCGTCGCCTACGGCGGGCTCGAGGGCGACCGCTGGTTCCATCAGCACTACGAAGTGTGGAAGGACGAGCGGCTCGCGCGCTACGTGCCGCAGGGCATCCTCGATTTGGTCGGGCGCATTCGCCTGATGGCGAGCGACCCTGCCGATTGGCACCACCTCGCAGTGGCGGCGTCCGCGAAAGATCTGCTCAGGGCTGGCGCACTGGTGAACCTCGGCGGCCACGGCCAGATGCAGGGCCTCGGTCCGCACTGGGAGATGTGGGCGTTCGTGCAGGGCGGCATGACCCCGCTCGAGGCGCTGCGCGTCGCGACGCTGAACCCCGCGAAGACGCTCGGTCTCGACGCAGACCTCGGCTCGCTGGAAGTGGGCAAGCTCGCCGACTTCGCGGTGCTCGCGAAGAATCCGCTCGAAAAGATCGAGCACAGCGACAGCGTCGAGCTGGTTGTGAAGAACGGCGTTGCGTACACGCCCGAAGAGCTCGCGCGGGCGAAGTGAGCGAGCTCGCTCCCGTGTCCGCGCGGGCGAGTTCGCGTGGGGCTACCGTGCGCGTCCCGCGAACGCAGAGGAGAGAGGTTCGATGCGCTTGCTGAGGCGCGCGCTGCTCGCGCTGGCCATTTCATCGTTTGCCGCCGCCGGGCTCGCCGCGGAGTTCGACTGGGCGCCCGCGAGCGAGGAATCGGTGATCGAGGTGTTGACCAGCGACCCGGACGGCGACCTGCGCGAGACGCCGGTCTGGATCGTCGTGATCGACGGCTCCGGCTACGTGCGCACGACCGATTCGAAGTGGCTCGCGAACATCCGTCGCGGCTCCGCCGTGCGGGTGCGCGTGCGCAACGTCGAGAGCGCGATGGTCGCTCGCGAGGTGAGCGACGCAGAGCTCGCGAAGCGCGTCGAGGCCGCGTTCAAGGCGAAGTACGGCACGCTGCAGCGCATGATGAGCCTGTTTCGGATGCGCGAGCCGGTCGTGCTGCAGCTGATCCCGCGCGAATGACGCGGGCCGCGTAATCCGCCGGACGACCAGCCATTAGGGAGGACGCTTCATGTCGACCGCCACGCTCGACTTCCTGGTGAAGCGCGACGACCTGCGCAGTACGGAGCTCGTGCGAGGCGAGGACCCGCAGCGCGTTGCGCTGGCCGCGGGCGAAGCGCTGCTCGCGATCGACCAGTTCGCGCTCACCGCCAACAACATCACCTATGCGGCGTTCGGCGAGGCGATGGCGTACTGGCAATTCTTCCCCGCCCGCGCGGGTTGGGGCCGCGTCCCGGTCTGGGGCTTCGCCGACGTCGCGCGCTCGAGCCACGAACGGCTGCGCGAGGGCGAGCGCATCTACGGCTACTTCCCGATGTCGAGCCATCTCGCGCTGCAAGTCGACCGCGTCAGCGACACCGGCTTCGTCGATGCCGCGCCGCACCGCGCGAAGCTGCCTCCCGTTTACAACCAGTACCAGCGCCTCGGGGCCGGACACCAGCGCGAGCACGAAACCGCGCAGATGCTGTTCCGGCCGCTGTTCATGACCTCGTTCGTGATCGACGATTTCCTCGCGCGGCGGGCGTTCGGCGCGCAGCAGATCGTGCTTTCGAGCGCGTCGAGCAAGACCTCGCTCTCGCTCGCCTGGCTGCTCTCGCGCCGCGCGAGCCCACGCGCGCAGGTGATCGGCCTCACGTCTCCGGCGCACGCGGCGTTCGTCGCGCGCACAGGTTGTTACGACCGCATCGTCTCGTACGAGGAAGTCGGCTCGCTCGCGCGCTCGCCGGCGATTTACGTCGACATGGCGGGCAATGCGCGCGTGCTCGGCGCCGTGCACGCGCACTTTGCGGACGCGCTGAAGCACTCGTGTCTGGTCGGCGCGACGCACTGGGAGGCGCGCGGCGCCGGCACCGGCGCTGCGCTCGCCGGGCCGAAGCCGGAGCTCTTCTTTGCCCCGGATCACATCCGTACGGCGATCCAGGCGCTCGGCGGCGATGAGTTCACGAGGCGCCTCGAGACGAGCTGGCGACCGTTCGCCCGGGCGGCGAGCGGCTGGATCGAGACCTCGTTCCATCGCGGCGAGAGCGCCGTGCGCGCCGCATATCTCGAGGTGCTCGAGAACCGCGCGCTACCCGAGCGCGGCTACGTGCTCTCTCTGCGCGCGTAGCGCGCCGCGCGTCAGGAAGAGAGCGGGCGCCGCTCGGTGTTCGGGCCCGGCGTCGCGTAGAGCAGCGTCATCGCGCCATTCGGGATCACGCGATGCCAGAGTGCACGCGGCACGACGCACGCCGCGCCCGCGGCGAGCTCGATGCGCTCTTCGCCCTCGGGCCGTTCGAGCAGCACGGTTGCCGCGCCGGCGATCAGGTAGAGCAGCTCGTCGCCGTCCAGATGCCGTTCCCCAGCATGCGGCGCGGGACGAGCCATCACGGCGACGCCGATCGAGAGGCCGTCGATGCGCGGCGGCGGTCGCGTGTTCGGCAGCAGCGAGATCGCGCCGTCGCGTGCGATGCCGACGCTCTGTTGCGCGAGATCGAGCAGCGAGGTCTTCTGCATCGCGGGCTCCTTCGAGCGCGAGACTACGCGCACGCGCGTACGCGATGAAGGCAAACCACGGCGCGCCGTGCTAGCGACGGGCTCGCGCGAGGGAGCAGCGTCGTTGAAGAAGCTCGAGCATCCGCAATGGGTTCGGCGGCTCAACTTGTTCGGGCCGTCGGTCGGCGATCCACGACACGTCGTGTCGCTGGACGGCGGCGAGCTGATCGCGCTCGCGCGGCGGACGACCGGCCTAGACGATTTCGGCGACCCAGGCTGGGAGAACGGCTATCGCGCTCTCGTGAGCGCGCTCGAGGACGAGGCGAAGCTGCACCTGCTCGGGCGCCTGCTCACGCGCGCCGAGCTGCTGCGCGTGCTGCAGACGAAGCTGCGGCTACAGCACGCGTGGAGCGAGCAGCCCGCGATCCTGCGCGAGCCGATTACGGCGCCGATCTTCGTGTTAGGGCCGCCGCGCTCGGGCACGACGATTCTGCTCGAGTTGCTCGCGCTCGATCCGAATCTACGCGCGCCGATCGCGTGGGAGGCCGCGCATCCGTTGCCGCTGCTGCCCGACCCGGCGCGCGACGTCGCGCTGCGTCGCGAGCTCGCGGAGAGCGAGCAGGAGCTGTGGGCCGAGATCGATCCAGACTTTCTGACCATGCACGAGCTGCGCCACGACCTGCCGTGCGAGTGCGTGCACTTCACGCAGGTCGACTTCGCCGGGCCGTACTGGTCGATGCAGTACGACGCGCCCAGCTACATGCAGTGGAAGCTCGCGACGCCCGGGCTCGACGCGCGCTTCTATTCTGGGCACCGCCGCTTCCTGCAGACGCTGCAGCACGGCGGCCCGCCGCAACAGTGGCTGCTGAAATCGCCGGCGCACCTCTCCACGCTGCCCGCACTGTTCGCCGAATACCCCGACGCGCGCGTGATCCACACGCATCGCGATCCCATCAAGTTCGTCGGCAGCGTCGCGAACCTGATGTGCACGCTGCGCTTCATGCGCAGCGACGGGGTGGACGTCGCGCAGCAAGGGCAGATCGCGTTCGGCACGTTCAAGTATTTGCTCGAGCTCGGCATCCAGCTGCGCAAGAGCGGAGCGCTGCCCGAGAAGCAGGTTGTCGACTCGCACTACGTGAGCTTGATGCGAGATCCGGTGGCGAATCTCTGGCTGATTTACGAGAAGCTCGGGCTGGCGTGGCCGAATGGGCATGATGAGCGGATTCGGGCGTACTTGCGCGACAAGCCGAAGGCGAAGTTTGGGGCGCACAATTACAGGTATGAAGAGCTGGGGCTCGATGCGGGGGTCGTGCGGGAGCAGTTCGGTGCGTACGTTAGTTATTACGGGATTCGCGAAGAGAGCTGAGCGCGGGTCGAAGAGGTCGGCGAAGAGCATCGCGGCGGCGCAGCGGCGGGCGGGCCGGCGCGGCCCGGCGGGGGCTCGGCTTCGCTCACCCGCGTGACCGCGATGGCTCGTGGCGTGCGGCGCCTTTGATTCTCTGCCAACGCTTTGAGCTTGCGCGCGGTCACGCCTGGGGTTCGCTCCGCGACCCCCGCCGGGCCGCGCCGGCCCGCCCGCCGCTGCGCCGGCATGGATCGAGCTCGGCTCGGCTCTCTTGCGTGCGAGTCTGGGAGGAGGGGGCGAAGCGGTGGGCGCCATTGAGGCGCCCACCGCTTCGTTCTTCGGCGGAGTCGTGCACGACTGGTGCTACAGACGCAGGTGTTGCTTCACGTGGGGAAATGCGATGAGCGAGATTTCGGCGGAGTCGAGGATGGCGTTGCGCGAGCTGATCGCGCTGTTGCAGGAAGTGGATCAGCGCTTCCTGTCCTCGGAGTGGAACCTGATGAGCGCTGCCGACGTCGCGGAGGCGACACGAGCGATCGCGCACATTTTGCAAGGTGGGCTGGCGTTGCAGTTCGAGCGCGCGCCGGAGCGGCCGGCGTTTCGCCGCATCGTGACGCCGACTCGCAAGTTTACCGGCGATAATGCGGATGCGATCTATTACGATGCATCGGTCTCCGGGAAGTACGCGTATCGTGTGCGCGGGAAGATGGCGGGCGCGGTCTACGTTTCGGTCACGGTCGAGGCCGGCGTCGAGGATGGGGGGCTGCGCGGGCGCACCGCGGGCGTGATCAACGACACGCAGTTCGACGTGGCTGCGGATGGATCGTTCGAGATCGCGCTCGGCGGGCCCCAGCGTGCACGGAATTGGCTCGCGCTGCCTGACGATGCGTACGCGCTGACGACGCGGCACTACTTCGAGGAGAAGCACTGCGTCGCGGCCGATTCGACGCGTTTCATTCCGCTCACGATCGAAGTCGTCGGCGGCTCGCCGCCGCCGGCCGCGCCGAGCGACGGATCGGTCGCAGCGGGCCTGCGCCGCGCGATCGGCTTCATGCGCGATCGCACGATCGGCATGCCGCCGATGGCGAACCGCGAGCAGCCGGCATTCGTCTCGCGCATCCCGAATCAGTTTCCGAAGCCCGCGAAGCCAGGCGCGATGGGCCTCGCTGCGTTCGACGCCGCTTACTCGATGGCGCCCTACGTGATCGGCCCCGATCAGGCGCTGGTGATTACGGCGCGCTGGCCGAAATGTCGTTGCGCAAACGTCGACCTCTGGACTCGCCACCAGATGACTTACGACTACGCGAACCGCCAGGTCTCGCTGAATCGCGCACAGACTCGGCTTCTGCCCGACGGCAGCTTCCAAGTCGTGATCGCGCACACGGATCCCGGCGTGCCGAACTGGCTCGACAGCGAGGGTCGCCCATTCGGGGTCGTGTTTTGGCGCTTCATGTTGCCGGAGGGCGAGATCGAGACGCCGCAGGCGCGCGTGGTCGAGCTCCGGGAGCTGCGACGCTGAGAACGGAGGAGCCACCCGTGACGACACCCATCCGCGGAAGCTGCCTCTGCGGAGGCGTCCGATTCGAGATCACGGGTCGCCCACTCTTTCTCACCTATTGCCACTGTTCGCGATGTCGCAAGGTCGGCGGCCTCGCGAATCTCACTGTTCGTGCCAGCGACTTTCGCTGGGTGACCGGTGCCGACCTCGTGTCGCGCTATCGCGCAGAGCCGCCGTTCCATCTCGTTCGAAGCTTCTGCCGCGTTTGCGGCTCCTACCTCGGCGAGCCCGAAGCCGACCCGAAATATTTTCCTCTCGCCGCCACCGCGCTCGACGACGATCCCGGCATCCGGCCGGCTCTTCACGAGCACGTCGCCGACAAGGCGCCGTGGTACGAGATCCTCGACGGCTTGCCCCAATACCCTGGCGACCCACCGAAGGCCGCGTTCAGTACGAAGCCGAAGTAAGGGCGAAGGAGAAGAACGTGGCTCGCGCGGACACGAAGCCGATGCGCATCAAGCTCTCCGCGGCGCGTCGCGAGCAGCTGGTGTTCCTCACGCGAGGTTTCTTTGCCGAAGAGCTCGACCGCGAGATCAGTGATTATCAGGCCGAGCGCTTGATCGATTTCTTCATCCGACGCCTCGGAGCGTCGGTTTACAACCAGGCGATCCAGGATGCGCGGGGCGCGTTGCAAGCGCGCCTCGATGATCTCGAGGGCGAGTTCTACGAGCCGGAAGAATCCTGAGCGCGCGAATTTCGCGCTCGTCCGGGCATCGGCTCAGCGAGCTCCTCGCACGACGAACTGCGGCAGCACCGCGAGGTATTCGCCGTTCGCGAGCGCGGCTTCGACGCGGCCGCGTAGCTCATTGCAGCGCGTCTCGGACAGCGTTCCGAATTTGCGCGCGTAGCCCAGCATGTTCTCGACGACCGGGCGTAGGAAGCCCTTCTCGTCCACGGACGCGATCACATCGACTTGCACGTCGCGAAAGCCGGCGCGGCGGAATGCGGCGCGCAGCTTGCGGCCGATGAACGGCTCGCGGAACGCGGGCGCCGCGGCAGCGAGGAGCTCGCGGATCTCGTCGGGTGTCAGGGGCTCGATCAGCACGAACGCCCAGTCCGAGTCCAGCGCGGTCAGCTGCCCGCCGGGCTTCAGCACGCGATGGAGCTCGCGCAACGTGGCCGCGACGTCGGGGACGTACTCGAGCACGTTCTTCGCGAGCGCGCGGTCGCAGATCGTGTCGGGCAGCGGAAAGCGCTCGCTCGTCAGGTGCCGAACTTCGACGCGCTTCTCGACGCCGGCTTCGGCTGCGACCGCACGAGCGCGCGTCACGAACTCGGCGTTCACGTCGAGCGCGTGCACATGCCCGCTCGGGCCGACGATGCGCGCGATCTGCGCCGCGACGTAGCCGGGACCGCAGCCGAGATCGAGCGCGGTGTGCCCGGGCGCGAGTGCGAGCGGAGCGAGCAGCTTGTCCGCGCGCCGGTCGTCGAGCCGAAACATCTCGTCGTAGCGCGCGAAGCGGTCCGGCTCGATCGCGACCCAGTGATCGCGATAATAAGTATCGAACGACGACATCTGGCAGCCTCCCGATCGCACCGCCTCGGCGAGGCGGCGCAGCCCAAGGAAGCTTCAGATCGCGCAGCCGCGCCAGCGCTGAGCCCTGACGCGCGCGCCAAGCGATCGCGGACGCTCGGGATCCGACCCGAGCGCCCGCGTTTCTGCTCCGGCGGCCGCTGCGGCTAGTGCCGCCTGCGCCAGCCGCTCTTCCGCTTCGGCGCGTCGCCGCTGCGCGTCGTCGTCACGCTGCCGTGGCGCGAGCCGTCGTCGCTGCGTGCGGTGCTGCCGCTGCGATCGACACCCCACGTGCGGCCGCTGCCGGTGGTCGTCTCGCGGTGCGTCTCGAAGTCGCGGCCGCCTTCCGCGTTGCGTGCGGACGTCGCGCTGCGGTCGGTCTCCCACGAGCGCTCGTTGCCCTTCGCGCCAGTGCCCGAGCCGCTCGTATGCGATTCGGCGCTCCGCGAACCGTCTTCGTTGCGCGTGAGCGAGCCTTCCGTCGTGCTTTCGTAATGACCGCCGCGCGAGGTGTCGGTGCTGCGGTTCGTGGTCCAGTCGACGCCGTCCTCGGTCTGGGTCGCTGTGCGCTCTACCGTGTGCGTCACGGATTCGCCGGTCTTCGGGTTCGTCGTGGTCGACTCGTGCGTGCGCGTGCGCGAGCCGTCTTCGTTGCGCGTCAGCGAGCCGCTGGCGTCCGTCTCGAGCGTGCCGCCGTTCGGGCCGGTGCGCGTCGTGGAGCGCTCCCACTCCCGCCCATTCTCGGTGGGGTGGACGCTCGTCGAGCTATTACGCGTCACGCTCTTGCCGGTCTGGTCGTTCGTGTGCGTGACCGCGCTGGACGTCGTGCGCGAGCCGTCCTCGTTTCGCGTCGACGAGCCGCTGCGCGTCGTCGTCGCGCTGCCGCCCTGCGGGCCCGTGTGCTTGGTCGTCGACGTCCACGTCTTGCCGTCTTCGCTCGGCAGGGCGGTAGTCGTCGTTTCGCGTCCCCAGCTCGCGCCGCTCTCCGCGTCCGTGTGCTCGACCGTTTTCACCACGGTCTTCGAGCCGTCTTCGTTCTGTGTGACGTCACGGTCGCGCTCCGTCGTCAGCGTGCGCGAGGTCGCGTCGCCATCCGCTGCGAACGCGGGCGCGCCCGCAAGCGACAAGCAGAACACCGGCAACAACCAGCTCGTCTTCATCGCGAATCTCCTTGGCTGTTTGCGTCGAACCCCGGCGCACTTCATCGGTTGCGGCCGGTGATTACGAGAGGACGCGGTACGGTGCGCAGATGCGCCTCGCGAAGCCGTGCATCGACGTCGGGATCCTCACCAATCGCGGCGATCAGCAGCTCGAGTTCTGGCAACGCGAGGTGGGGCTGAAGTTCGAGGAGCGCTTGCCGGTCGCCCGCGGCTTCGTGCAGATGCGCCACGCGCTGAACGGGTCGGTTTTCAAGCTGAACCTCGTGACGGCGCCGCTGCCCGATCCGCCGCGTGCGGGCTACCGCGAGCTGTGGATCGCCCGCGACGGCGTCGATGCGCCGCGCGAGCTCGAGGATCCCGACGGCAACCGCGTCGTACTGGTTCCGCCCGGACATTCAAGTGTTACGGGCATCGCCGTCGTGCTGGCGGTGCGGGACGCGGCGGCTCAGCGCCGCTTCTACACCCGAGCGCTCGGGCTCGAAGAGGCGGCGCCCGGAACGTTTCGCTGCGGCACGTCGCTCTACGTCGTGCGCGAGGACGCCGGCGCGCACGCCGACGTCTCGCGCGACGGCCCCGGCTACCGCTACACGACGATCCAGGTGTTCGACTGCGACGCCGAGCACGCGGGAATCCTGGAGCGCGGCGGCAGCGAGGGCGCGCCGGCGATCACGCTCGGGAAGACCGCACGCTTCTCGTTCGTGCGCGACCCCGATGGGAACTGGATCGAGATCTCGCAGCGCGCGTCGCTCACGGGCAGCCGCTGCCCGCGTGAGCCGAGCTGACGAGTGGGCCCGTCTTGCCCGGCCCGGGCGTCGCCAACGCGCTGATAGATTGCGCTCACCATGTCCAGCGCGCATCCGCCCGTGAGCGGCATCGTCACCTGCTTCAACGAGGAGCGGAACCTCGGCGCCTGCCTCGAGAGCCTCGCGTGGTGTGACGAAATCGTGGTGCTCGATTCGTTCTCGACCGATCGCACCCCCGAGATCGCGAAGAGCTTTCCGCGCGTGCGGTTCCTGGAGCGGGCTTATTACGGCGCCGCGGCTGCGAAGAACTTCGCGCTCGACCAGGCGCGCCACGAGTGGGCGTTCATCCTCGACGCGGACGAGCGCTGCACGCCGGAGCTCCAGCGCGAGATCGCGGCGCTGCTCGCAGGCACTGCGCCGCACGGTGCCTACACCGTTCGGCGTCGCTGCTTCTTCCTCGGGCGTGAGATTCGGTTCTCCGGCTGGCGCCGCGACCGCGTCGTGCGCTTGATCCGCCGCGGCGCCGCGCGACACGCCAACGCGCGCGTGCATCCGCGCGTGATCGTGCAGGGCGAGGCGCCGCTCCTCGCGAGCCCGCTGCTGCACTTCATGGTCGAGGACTTCCACGAATATCTGAAGCGCACCGTGAAGTACGGGCAGTGGGGCGCCGCGCAGGCCTGGCGCGAGGGCCGGCGCGCGAGCTCGTTCGGCGACGTGCTGTTCCGGCCTGTCTGGCGCTTCTTCCGCACCTATCTGCTGCAGCTCGGCTTTCTCGACGGCGGCGTCGGCGTCGCGTTCTGCCTGTGCCAGGCGTTTGCGACCTACTCGAAGTGGTCGCTGTTATGGAGCTGGCAGCTCGACGCCGAGCGCGGTCGCAGCCCCGCGCTGCCCGAGTTCGACGAGCGCGAGGAGACCTGGCGCGGCGCCGAGCCGGAGGCGGAGTGAGCGGGTCGACGAACCGAAGCTCTCTGGGCATGCTGCGCCGACTCGCCCCGCGGTCCCGCGGACTGCGACGATGGAAGACATGGACCTCCGCGCTGCGCTGATCGCAATTCATCGAGCGCTCTCGGAGCGAACGATCCAGCACGCTTTGATCGGCGGGCTCGCGCTCTCCGTTCATGGGGCTGCGCGAGCGACGGTTGACCTGGACTGGATTGCGGATGGCTTTCGCGCCCACGACGTAGATGCGCTGATGCATTCCTCGGGATACGACGTCGTCCATCGCACGCAGAACGTCGGCAACTACGTCTCCGACGATCCGGTGAAAGGCCGCATCGACTTCTTGTTCGTCCGCCGAGAACACGGCACGGCGATTCTCAATCGAGCAGCCGATCACGAAGTCCTGGGAGAAGTCGTACGTGTGGTGGAAGCGTCGGATCTGATCGGCTTGAAGGTTCAGGCGTACGCGAACAATCCCGCGAGGATGGGCCGCGAGGAAGCCGACATCGAGCGGTTGCTGCGATTCGGAAACGTCAACATGGCGCGCGTTCGCGAATACTTCCGCCTCTTCGAGTGCGAGCACGATCTGGATCGGATTCTCACGAGGATCGAGAAAGCATGACGCGATTCTCACGCGAGCTGGAGGAGTTCCGCGACGAAGCCCTCTCTCCCGAGTCCCGGGCCGAGTGGCTCGCTTCCGCGCGCGCCGTCGAGGCCTGGGACCGCGCGCACCCGGTCTCGATGGAGACGATCCTCGGCTTCATCGACCAGCTGCGCGAGATGTTCGGCGAGCCCGAGGTCGACCGGACGCCGTGGCGCGGCGACAAGTTCCTGATCGATTAGGGCTCTCGGCGCCGCTCGCTCACGGCGTCTCGACGATCTTCAGCGCGCGATTCGGGCAGAGCCTCACCGCGGCCTCGGCGCGCTCGCGCTGCTCGTCCGGCGGCGGGTCGACCAGCAGCGAGCTCTGCGCGTAGGCGCCGGCGCGCTCGATCACGAGGAACACCTCCGGCGCCTCGTCCATGCACACGGCGTGGCCCTGGCACAGCTCGCGATCGATCTCGACGCGCCACTTCATCGCGCTCTGCGCTCGAAGCGCAGGCGGCAGGGCTCGCTGGTGCGCAGGATCAGGCTCGGCATTTCGTCCTGATAGCTCTCGGGCGGATCGACCAGCGAGAATTCGTAGCGCGCGAGCAGCGCGGTGAAGATCGCCTTGACCTGCAGCAGCGCGAAGGCGTTGCCGACGCACTTGCGGCGGCCACCTCCGAACGGGATGTAGGCGAAGACGTTCTCGGGAAACGCGCGCTCCGGGTCGAAGCGCTCGGCGTCGGCGTAGACCTCGGGCAAGCGGTGCGCGACGTACGGCGAGACGACGACGATCGCGCCGGGCGGGATCACGCGGCCCGCCACTCTGAAATCGCGCTTCACGAGGCGCATCAGCGTCACGAGCGGCGGATGGATGCGCAGCACTTCGAACACGAAACGCTCCAGCGCGGGCAGCTCGCGCAGCGCGGTGTGCGCGAGCGCGCTGCCCGGCGCGTACACCGAATCGATCTCGCGCACGACGCGCGCCGCGTGCGCGCTGTTGCGCGCCAGCTCGACGATCGTCCAGCTCGCGGTGTTCGAGCTGGTGTGAAAGCCGGCGAACATGATCCAGATCACCATGCCGACGATCTCGTCATCTGTTAGGCGCCGGCCGTCCAGATATTCCGCTTCGATGAAGGACTGCAGCATGTCGGGCGACTGCGCACCGCTGCGGCGCCGCTCGTGGATGACGCGGCTGATCAGAAAGGCCAGCCGCGCGCGGGCGCGATCGCGGCGCGCGAACGCCGCGTCTTGTCCGTACGGATCGACGATCGACGCAGCCGAGACCGCGTGCTCGAGATCCTGATAGAGCGCTCCGAACTCGTCTGTCAGCTTCGCGCGGAACTCGCTGCCCATCAGGCAGTGCGTCGAGGTGCGCAGCACCAGCTCTTTGAGCTCGTCGTAGAAATCGCGCTCGCCCGCGTCCTCCCAGCGCGAGACCCAGTCTTCCACCTCGCCCGCGATCACCTGCGCGTAGCTTTTCATGCGCTCGAGGCGCAGCGCGTTCGACTGCATCTTGACTTGCTGGCGTTCCAGCTCGAGCGGCGCGCCGAACTGAATGCCCTCGCCGAACACCGGCACCATGAAGCGATAGGGCTCGGACGCGGAGAGCTGATCGTCCGGCGCGCGGAAGACGGCTTCGTATGCGGCGGGGCTGCTGAGCAACACGTGCCGTACGCCGCCGAGGTCGAACTCGGCGAGCTCGCCGCACTCGCGATACGCCCGCAGCATGAAGCGGGCCGGATGGCGCACGAACTCTTCGTAATGACCGGCGCCAGGCTTCGCGCCCGAGACGACCGGCCAGCTCGCTGCGCTCATCGCGAGAGCCTCGGCCGTACTTTCGGGAACTCGGGATGGCGGAACGGCGCGCCGACCGCGAGTCGGCCGGACAGGAGCTGGAACACGCTGGTGGCCTTCGCCTCGGGAATCAAGCTGACGGTTTGAAACGGGCGCTTCGCGTAGACCGCGTCCGCGCCGAAGAACCGTAATGACAACGTGCGCCGGCGCTGGCTCGCGCGCGTTGCTGCGCCGCCATGGAGCAGCGCCGGATGAAACGCGACGACGTCGCCGGGCTCCACTTCGTACCCGACGATTTCGTATTTCTCGCGTTCTGCCTCGATGTCGGGCAGCCGCGGCAGAGAGCCGTCGCCGTAGAGCGGCGCGGTGTCGTCCTGCGGAGCGAAGCGCGAGCCGTCGTACAGCGGACCGCGCTGCGAGCCGCGCACGAACTCCAGCGCGCTCTCGCGCGGCACCGGGTCGAACGAGATCCACAACACCGCAATCTGCTCACCCTCGATCGGCAAGTACGACGAATCCTGGTGCCACGGCGTCCGGCGCGTATCGCCGCCTTCCTTCAGGAATATCTGCTCGTACATGAACCAGACCTCGGGCGCGCCGAACAGCCCGGCTGCGAGATCAGCGGCGGGCGATTCGTGCACGAGCTCGCGGTAGACGGGCTGTGCTTTGCGATTCGCGAGATCCTGATAGAAGCGCCCGCTGCCGCCCGCGTACATGCTCGCGCTCGGGCTCGGGTTCGCGAGGCTCCACTCGAAGGCATGCTGCGCGAGCGCGAGCGCGCGCGCATCGAGCACGCCGCGCAGGCAGGTGACGCCGCCCTGCAGGAACGCTTCGCGCGCGGCCGCGTCGATCGCGCTCACGAGAGCACGTAATCCGCGGCGTTCACGCTGCGCGTCTGCTGCCAATACTCGAGCAGCGTGAAGGGCCAGTTCTGTGCGACGCGGCCGCTCGCGCTCTTGTACCAGCTGTTCACCTTCGCGACGCCCCACGCCATGCTCGAGTTGCCGTCGTCGATCCACTCGTTGTAGCGATCGTGCACGTCGCGCTTGCACTCGAGCGTGCGCTGTCCGCGCTCGAGCAGCAAGCGAATCGCATCGACGATGTAGCGCGTCTCGCACTCCGAGAAATAGATGATGCTGCCGTTGACGACGATGTTGGTGTTGGGGCCGTACATGAAAAAGAAGTTCGGGAAGTTCGGCGCGACGAGCCCGAGATAAGCGCGCGCGTTTCCGTCCCACTGCTTGTGCAGATCGGCGCCGCCGCGCCCGAGGATCTGCATCGGCGTCAAGAACTTCGAGGCCTGGAAGCCGGTCGCGAAGATGATCACGTCCGCGGGCCTCTCGCTGCCGTCCTTCGTGACGACACCGTGCGCGGTGATTTCGCGGATCGCGTCCGTAATCAGTCGCACGTTCGGCCGCTTCAACGCCTGACACCAGACGCCGTTGTCGACGAGGATGCGCTTGCTCGCCGGCGGGTAGTTGGGGACGACCTTCGGGATCAGATCCGGGCGATCCGCGAGCTGCTCGCGCAGCGCCTGGGCGAGCAGCGCGCGCAGCTCCTCGTTGCCGGCGCTGACGCTGTCCTCGCGTCCGGTCCACGTGCGGTCGACGCGTACGCGCGGCAGGAACATGCCGTCCCCGGTGCGCCAGAACAGCCAGAAGCGGTGCCAGTGCCCGGCATGCGGAACATGCGCGAACAGCCAGCGCTGGCCTGCGGGAATCGCCGCGTGGTAATCGGGTGCCGGCAGCAGCCAGTTCGGCGTGCGCTGATAGATGTCGAGCTGTGCGACGTCCTCCGCGATCACCGGCACGAACTGCGCAGCCGTCGCGCCGGTGCCGATCACCGCGACGCGCTTTCCCTTCAGCGAGACGGCGTGATTCCAGCGCGCCGAGTGCCAGGAGGGGCCCGCGAAGCGCGCGAGGCCCGCGATCTCCGGCAGCTTCGGCTGATTCAGCTGACCGACCGCGCTGATCAGCACGTTCGCTTCGAGAGCTTCCTCCGCGCCGTCGGGCTTGCGGACGCGCAGCCGCCAAAGCGCGCGCTCCTCGTCCCAGCTCGCCTGCAGCACCTCGGTCTGGAAACGGACGAGCTTGCGCAGATCGAAGCGTTCGGCGCACTCCTTGAAGTAGGCGAGCAGCGCGGGCTGCGTCGAGTAGTGATTAGGCCAATCCGAGCGCTGTGCGAACGAGTACGAGAAGAACGAGTTCGCGACGTCGACGCGGCAGCCCGGATACGAGTTCTCGTACCAGGTGCCGCCCACTTCGGCGTTCTTCTCGAAGACCACGCACGGCACGCCCGCTTGCTGCAGGCGATAGGCAGCGAGCAGGCCCGACATGCCAGCGCCGATGATCGCCACTCGAAACTCGCGGCCCGGCGCGAGCTTCTGCTTCGTCCAGCTCGGCGCGCGCAGGTCGTCCGCGCCGACCGAGAGCTCTTCCTTCACCAGCGGCAGATACGGCTCGACATCCGCATCCGGCGAGATCCACTTCAAAATTGCGCGCAGGAACTCGTCGTTCGGCAGGCGCGCCGGCGGGCAGCCCGCATCGCGGTAGCCCGCGAGCACCTCGAGCGCGAGCTCGCGCGCGCGCTGCGCGGCGGGCTCGCCGCCCTCGAAGCCGCTCGGGTCGCCGACCATGGAGGTCGTGTCCGGCCGCAGCTCCGGGCGCAGGATCGTCAGATCGCCGGTGATGTGCGCGAGCGCCGGCAGCAGCGAGGGCAGGTGCGCTTCGGCGAGCGCCGCGCGGATCTCGTCGTTCGATTCGGTGATGCGCAGCGCGGGGCGCGAAAGATCCATCAGAGCTCTCCCACCGCCGGGGTCGGACCCTGCAAGCTTGCGAAACGTAGAGCTCGACCCGCGGCTACTGAGACCGAGATTGCACCGCAGGCGGGCGGATCGCGCTACGGGCGGGGCGCCGGCTCGAGAAAGCGCGTACGCGCGCAATTGCCGCGCTCGGCGCCGTGTCCAGCGAGGAAGCGAGTGGCCGGCTTTACGGTTCCTTTACGCGCGGTGTTCCCGCGCGGCGAGAGATTCCTCCGCGGAGGAATTGTCATGACACGATTCGCCGCGCTGGCTGCTGCAGTCCTGCTCGGTTCTGCGGCCTTCGCACAATCCGGAGTCGAGGAGATCGTCGTGACGGCGATGCGCGAGGAATCGCCGCGTCCGGGCGCGTACCTCCGCCGAACCGGCGACTTCTTGCTGCTGACGGTGTACGTGGTCAACGACACGCGCGAAGCGGAGGGTCGCAAGCGCGAGATCTACGAGACGCTGCGCGGCGCGCTCGCGAGCGCGCGTCGCGACGGCGGGATCGAGCTGAGTGTGATCGAGGGCGAGGTCGTGATTCCGCTGCGCGTCGATTCCGCGACGGTCTCCCTCGCGGACGGCGCGCGTCCGGACACCTCGGCGACGACGATCCACGTCAAGACTCGAATTCCCGCGAAGAACGCGGACGGGCAGCAGCTCGTCAGCAAGCTGAAGGACTTCGTCGCGGCGATCAAACCGGTCGGCCGCACGCAGCTTCAGCCCGACGGCAGCATCGACATCAGCGTCGTCGGCCCGGACCAATACCGCGGCGAGATTCTGCAGCGCTTCGCCGAGGAGACGCGCAGCATCACCGCCGCGCTCGGCCCCGACTATCGCGTGCTCGCGCGCGGGATCGATCGGCCCGTCGAGTGGTCGCGCCTCGGGCTGCTCGATCTCGCGCTCTACGTGCCGTACTCGTACGAGCTGTTGCCGAGCCATCTCACGATGTACGTCAACATCGCGGAGTGATTCGAGCAGTCAGGCGCCGAGCTTCCAGTTCGATTCGGCGACCAGCTTCTGCATGAATTCCTCGCCGTAGGCCTCCTCGGGCGCCTCGCGCACCAAGCGGTCGAGCACCTGCGCGTCGTGGCCGACGAGGATCCGCCAGCGTTTCTGGCGCACGCCGTCGAGGATGATGCGTGCGGCGTCGGCGGCGCTGGTCGGCGCGTCGTCGCGGAAGCTGTCGCCGGCTTGAATCAACGCCTGCCGAATCTGCTCGGGCGAGAGCCCTCCGACCGGCAGGCCCATGCGCGTCATGCGGTCGCGCGCCTCGACCAGCCGGGCTTCGGGCAGCTCCTTCGGGTCGCGCCCTAACACCTTGGCGGAGTTCTGCACGATCGAGGTGCCGATGTGTCCCGGCATCACGACCGAGACGGCCACGTGCGGCGCGTTCACCTTGAAATCGTTGATCAGCGCCTCGCTGAAGCCCTTCACCGCGAACTTCGCCGAGCTGTAAGCGCTGTGCGCGCTGCGCGGGCCGAGCGATGCCCAGAAGCCGTTCACGCTCGCGGTGTTGATCAGATGGCCCTCGGGCGCCGCGACGAGCAGCGGCACGAATGCGCGTGCGGTGAAGTAGACGCCGTTCCAGCACACCGCGAACGTGCGATCCCACTCGCCGCGCTCGTCCGCGACGAAGCTGCCGCCGCCGCCGATGCCGGCGTTCGCGAACACGAGGTGCACGCATTTCGTCGCGTGCTCGCGCAGCACGGCGTCGCGGAACGCCAGCATCTGCGCCTCGTTCGAGACGTCGGCGACGAACGTCGTGACGCGCACGTCGCGGCCCGCGCGCCCACACAGCACCTTCGTCTGCGCCATGTTCTCGGCCGAGACGTCGCAGATCGCGATGTGGCAGCCCTCCGCAGCCAGCTGCCGCGCGAGCTCGCGCCCCATCCCAGTTCCGCCGCCCGTGATCACCGCAATTTTGCCCTCGAAGCTCTTCACGCCGCTCCTCCTCCAAACGGACGTTGCCGCGGCGCCGTGCTCTTCGCGACAGTGGCGCGCCGGGGTCAGCCCCCGTTCCGAGCCCGAAGAACGCGCGATCGAGGAGCTCCATGCCCGAGGCACGTCCGATTCGTTTCGTCGTCATCGGCGCCGGCATGGCCGGCGTGATGGCCGGCATCAAGCTGCGTGAGGCGGGCTACGACGACTGGGTGATCTACGAGAAAGGCGATTCGGTCGGCGGCACTTGGCGCGAGAACACCTACCCCGGTCTCTCCTGCGACGTGCCCTCGCACATCTACAGCTACTCGTTCGCGCCGAACCCCGACTGGACGCATCCGTTCTCGCCGGGCGGCGAGATCCGCGAATACTTCGAGCGTGTCGCCGGCGAGTTCGACGTGCTGCCGCGCATCCGCTTCGACGAGGAGGTCGTGCGGCTCGAGTTCTCAGGCGGGCGCTGGCGCATCGAGACCAAGCGTGGCACGCGCGACGAGGCCGACGTCGTGATCGCCGCGACCGGCGTGCTGCATCACCCGATGATTCCGGAGATCGCAGGGCGCGATTCGTTCGCCGGCGCGTGCTTCCACAGCGCGCGCTGGGATCATTCCACGCAGCTCGACGGCAAACGCGTCGGCGTGATCGGCACCGGCTCGACCGCGATCCAGATCACCGGCGCGCTCGTCCCGCGCGTCGCGAAGTACTCGCTGTTCCAGCGCACCGCGCAGTGGGTCGCGCCGCAGGAAAACCCGCCGTACAGCGCTGAAGAGAGGAAGGCGCTGCGCAGCGACCGCGCGGCGCTGCAGAAGCTGCACGACGAGATGGCGAAGACGTTCCACGAGAACTTCTCGAACGGCGTGGTCGACGCGCACTCCGAGCAGATGAAGAAGCTGGAGGAGGTGTGCCGCAACCACCTCGAGAGCTCGGTCGCCGACCCAGAGCTGCGCGAGCGCCTGCGCCCTAACTACCGGGCTGCCTGCAAGCGCCTGATCATCTCGGGCGAGTTCTACGCCGCGATCCAGCAGCCGAACGCCGAGCTCGTGACCGAGCGCATCGAGCGCATCGAGCCGCGCGGGGTGCGTACGCAGGATGGCCGCCTGCACGAGCTCGACGTGCTCGTGCTCGCGACCGGCTTCCGCGTCGATCGCTTCATTCGCCCGATCGAAGTGATCGGGCGCGATGGCGTGAAGCTGAACGAAGTATGGGCCGAGCGTCCCAACGCCTATCTCTCGATCTCGGTGCCGCGCTTCCCGAACCTGTTCATGCTGAACGGCCCGAATGGTCCGGTCGGCAACTTCTCGCTGATCACGATCGCGGAGATGCAGCTGCACTACATCCTGCAGCTCGTCGCCGAGATGCGTTCGGGCCGCGCGCGCGAGGTGAGCGCGAGCGAGACGGCGATGGCGGGCTTCAGCGCCGAATTCGACGCCGCCGCGCGGAACACGATCTGGGCGACCGGCTGCAAGAGCTGGTACCTCGACTCGCGCGGCATTCCGGCAGTGTGGCCGTTCACCTATCAGCGCTTCACCGACGAAATGGCGCGGCCGCGGCTCGAGGCGTACGAGCTGCGGGCTTAGTAGGAGCCCCAGTACACACTCGTGAGCGGGATCGACTCGATCGTCCCGAGCGGGGCTGCCGCCGCTCGAACGTCCGGTCGCTCGCAAACCGTCGCGAAGCGCTCGCCGAGCAGCTTGGGGAAGGGTCGCTCTTCGGCCGGCGTCGGCCGCTTTTCGTGAAGCGCTGCGAACGCTTCATCTTGCAACTCGGGCTTTGCAAGGCGCCTAATCATCGAGGCGGCGGCTTCGTCCAGGCGGTTCGCGCACAGGAGAGCCTGCACGTGCGCCGCGGGATTCTCCCGCTCTTCCGCCCGCAACTCCTCGAGCGCAGCATTTCGAGCATCGATGCGGCCGAGCTGCTCGTTAGCGCAGGCGCGAATCGAAGCTGCCCACATGCGTCCGTAGGGTGAGGGACTGCCAACCGTCTCGATCACCGCGAGCGCCTGCTCGGGCAGGGCATCCCTCACCAACTCCGACGCCCAGTTGATCACCTGGCTGACGTTCGGAGTGCCGTACTCAGGGAAGCGGGCGGAGCGCTCGAGCGCAGCACGCGCAAGATCAGGCTCGCTGAGCTCGTAGTGCGCATACCCGATCTCGTTGAGGATCCACCTTTGCGCATCGCTTGCGTCGTCGGATGGGTCCGCCTTCCAAACTTCGAGACCGCGTTGGCCGACCTCGATCGCCTCACGCGGGCGGCCGAGCGCGCGCAACGCCTGCATCGCCGCGAGCAGCGGCGCGGCCTCGGACGGCTTTGCCTTCCACTCGACCAGACCAATCGCCGTCGCTTCTTCAGCCGCCCTGAGGTAGTCGAGCTTTGCCTCGAGCTGCGGATCCCCGCGGAGCGGGGCGAATAGCGTCCGGGCACGAAGAAGCTGAACGAGCTCCGGGCTGATGTGCTCGGGCAGACGCGCACGGGCACGTTCGACTTCGCCTCGCTGCAGGAGCAGCCGCACGTGCTCGAGGGCGAGCCAGCCGTCGTAGGACGTCGAGGGCCCGCGGAAATCCGCCTGCGCAAGCCGCTCGAGGACCGCGAGGATTGCGGCATCGGGGTCCGTACTCGATCGCGCCAGGGAGAGAAGCGCGCCCACCGTCTGTTCATCGAGCTCGCGCACGAAGGCAGGTTGATGCTCGGCCGCGGCGTCGAACGCGGCCAGTGTCACGGTTGCGTCGTCTCCGTCGGCAGCCAGCCAGAACTTCGCCGGCCATACCCAGGCCGCGCGAAGGCGCTCTGCGCGCGCGATCGCGTGGCGCGCAGCCGGCGGATCGTCGTAGCGAGTGCAAAGGAACACCAGCGAGAGGGCGGTGCGCCGCCCAGCTTCATCGAGCTCATCGGAGTCGCCGAGCTCGCTCGCTGCTTTCGAGGCTGAAGCGCAGTCTCCTCGCTGCGCGTCTTCGGCCGCCCTCCGGAGGCGAGCGTGCGCTGTCATTTCGTCTCGCTGTCCCGTCGCGCAGGAAAACGCGAAGCCCAGCGCACAAGCAAGCAGGCACCTCGTCGCGCGCCATCGTTTCATTCCGTGCGGTTCACCGCTCGATCCGTCGAATCGCATCGGTCCTCTCCCCACCCGCGACCGTCAGCCGATCACGCCGTTCTCGGCGAGCTTTGCGAGCTCGTCATCCGTCAGGCCCGCGCTCGAGAGCACCTCGAAGGTGTGCTCACCCGAGGCCGGCGCCGCGCCGCGCGGACCGATGTCGGAGCCGTACAGCTTGAACGGCGTGCCGAGCGTTTCGAACCTGCCGTGCTGCTTGCTCTCGACCTCGGTGAACCAGCCCATCTCGCGCACTTGCGGGTCGTCGATCACGTCGGTGAGCGTCGCGACGGGCGCCCAGATCAGGCCCTGTGCGTCGAGCCGCTGCGCCCAAACCGCGCGCGGCTGCGTCGCGAAAATCTCGCCGATCGCTGCCGTCAGCTCGCGCGATTGGTCGCGGCGCTTCGCGAGGCTGTCGTAGCGCGGGTCACTCGCCCATTCCGGCTTACCGATCGCCGCACAGAACTTCGGCCAGTAAGGATCCGGCTGCGGCATCACCAGCAGCACCCAGAGCCCGTCGCTCGCCTGATAAGAGTTCCAGATCGGGTTCGCGGGCTGCGTGCGCACGTGGCGCGCCGGATTCTCGCGCGCGATCAGCGCGGCCTGCACGTCGCCCGCGAGCGTCCAGATCCCCGTGCCCTGCAGAGTCACCTCGACGTGCTGCCCCTCGCCGGTGCGATCGCGCAGGCGCAGCGCCGCGAGCACCGCAGCCAGGATGTTCAGCGCGGTGGTGTGATCGCCCTGACCGCCGCGACAGAGCGGAGGCGGCGAGGGCGGCTCGCCGAGCAGACTCATCAGGCCCGAGCGCGCCCAGAACGCGGCGTAATCGAAGCCGGGGCGCGCGCGATCCGGCCCGCGCACGCCGTAGCCGCTGAACGACGTGTAGATCAGCCGCGGATTGACCGCGCGCACGGCCTCGAACGTGAGCCCGTACTTCTCGCGGCGCGTCTGCACCAAGTTGGTGACGAACACGTCGACATCGGCTGCGAGCCGCCGTACCAGCTCCGGCCCGCCCGGCTTGTCGAGCGCCACCGTGATCGAGCGCTTGCCGCGGTTGTCGACTTCGAAGCAGTAGTTCGCGGCGAATGGGTGCTTGTATCCCATCGAGCTCAGCACGAAGGAGCGGAACGCGTCGCCTTCGGGCGGCTCCACCTTCACGACGTCGGCGCCCAGATCGGCCATTAGGGCCGCGGCGGCGGGCGCAGCGAGCCAGTTCGCGACCTCGAGCACACGGATGCCATCCAGCGGTGCGGTCATGCGCAGCTCCTCGGCGGAGCGCGCATTCTACGCGGATCGGAGATCGGTCAGCGCGGCGCGCGGTGTTCGGCGACGAGTTGATCCCAGCGGGCGACCCGCTCGTCGTCCTCGCCCATCGAGACGATGTGACGACGCACCGCAGCGACGTCGAGCGCAGTGTGCAATGCGACTAGGCGTTCGAGGTCCACGAGGTCCTTGCCTCTCGCGGCGCTTCGCGATTCATCCGCCGCTCCCGAGTCTCAGTGCTTCGTCGCTGCACGCGCGGCGCGATATGCAGCGCGAAGTCGCGCGAGTGCGCGGACCGAGCTCTCGGGGAGAGGATCCTGATAGGCAGCGACTCGCTCGGCGTCTGGCCGCGAGAGCAGGATCACGGCGCCAGCCTTACACGCTGCGACCAGTAGGTCCGCTCGCTCGGCCTGCGTGAGCGAGCGGTAGTACTCGATCTCGGCCTCGAGCCCCTTCTCGCGCGGGATGCGGTACGGCGTCCGCTTCATGACGCCGCAATCTAGCCACAGTGTGCGCGCAGCGTGGCGACGCGCCGTGATAGGTTGCCGCGCATGGCGACGCCTGGCAGCGACATCACTCAGGACGATCCGCTCGACGATTTCGAAGCGCGCGAGCTCACCTTTCAGGGCAAGACCAAGCGCGTGTTCGTCGCGGGCAGCGGGCCCGCGGTGATCGTGATGACCGAGATGCCCGGCATCCATCCGCAGGTGGCGCGCTTCGCGCGCTGGGTGCGCGACGCCGGCTTCACGGTGTGGATGCCGGACTTGTTCGGCCGCGCCGGCAAGGGCGTCACGATGGGCTACGCCGTCGGCAGCATGCTGCGCGGCTGCATCAGCCGCGAATTCCGCGCGTTCGCGGCGAACGCGTCGAGCCCGGTGATCGACTGGCTGCGCGCGCTCGCCGCGCATGCGCACCCGCTCTGCGGCGGCCGCGGGGTCGGCGCGATCGGCATGTGCTTCACCGGAAACTTCGCGCTCTCGCTGATGCTCGAGCCGGCCGTGCGCGCGCCGGTGCTCTCGCAGCCGTCGCTGCCGATGTTCCAGGCCGGCGGCATGCACATCGCGCCGCACGAGCTCGCCGAAGTGAAGACGCGCATGGAGAAGGAAGACCTCGACGTGCTCGCCTACCGCTTCGCGGGCGACAGCTTCTGCAAGGCCGAGCGCTTCGCGGCTTATCAGGCCGCGCTCGGCGATCGCTTCGTCGGGCGCGTGCTGCCGGACTCCGCCGCGAACCCCGACGCGATCATGAAGACGCCGCACAGTGTGGTGACCGGGCACCTGATCGATCGCGAAGGCGAGCCGACGCGGCAGGCGCGCGACGAGATTCTGGAGTTCTTCGCGAAGCGTTTGAAGAGCTGAGCGGGCGCGGCCTCCCCGGCCAGAGAATTTTTCGCGCCGCTCGTGTTTCAACTGCCCGCTCGTTCGTTCTGAGACAGAGTGGTACACGGGCGATCTCGCCACGACACGAGCCAGGGGACCATCGATGGAATCCATTCGCGCGCGCAGCCGCGTATTTGCGGCGCTGCAACTCATCACCGCTGCTTCTTTGAGTTGGCTTGCTTTCCCGCCGCTTGCGGCGCCCGCACAGACGGCAGCCGCGTCGCTCGATCGCAGCGTGCTTCCGATTCCAGAACCGAAGCTCGAGCCGATCACGACGCTGGATGCGCGCGACGCGAAAGCGCCGCCTCGTTTCGAGGTGAAGGCGCCGGAGGGCGCGCCGAACGTCGTGATCGTGCTGATCGACGACATCGGCTTCGGCCACAGCAGCGCCTTCGGCGGGCCGATCGCGATGCCGACGCTCGAAAAGCTGGCTGCCGGTGGTCTGCGTTACAACCGCTTCCACACGACGGCGCTCTGCAGTCCGACCCGCACCGCGCTCTTGACCGGCCACAACCACCATGCGAACAACGCCGGCGCGATCATGGAGCTCGCGACGGGGTTCCCGGGCAACACCGGCGTTCGCCCTAACAACATCACGCCGCTGGCAACTTCGTGAAGGGCTACTCGAGCATGCCGGTGCGCGTGCATCGTTGGTGAGGTCCCTCGCCGACGCCCCGCAAACGAACGCCGAATGACCCACGGCTGCGCTCACTCGCGCGCGAGGTATGACTCCAGCGCGCCGTAGCCCCGCCGGTCGATCCGGTCCAGCCGCGCAGCGAGCGTCGGGTGTGTTTTGTAGAGCTGAGCCAGCGCGGCGGATTCGTCACCGAGCGCGGTCATCTTCTGCAGCACGGCATACAGGGCCAGCGGGTTCATGCCTGCGCGCGCGAGGTAGATCTCGGCGGCTTCGTCGGAGCGGTACTCGGCCTCGCGGTCGAGCGAGGTCAGCACGATCGCCGCACCGTGCTCCTCGGCGTAGCGGCGCGCGTGGTCCGCGGCGACGTTGTTGACGCTGACGTTCACGTCCTGGAGCGCCAGATCCTTGCCGTAGGTCGCCATCTCTTGCTTGCGGATCACGTTGTAGTGATCGCTCTGCACGCAGTGACTGATCTCGTGACCGAGCACTGCCGCAACCTCGCTGTCGGAGGACAGCAGCTCGTACAGCCCGCGCGTGACCAGGATGAAGCCGCCCGGCGCAGCGAACGCGTTGATCTCGGGCGTGTCGATCACGCCGAAGCTCCAGGGCAGATCGGCTCGGCTCGTCTGCGAGGCGACCCAGCGCCCCACCAGGTTGACGCGCTGCTGAGCGGCGGCGTCCTTCCACAGCGGACGCGCGCCGAGGATGCGGCCGGTGATCTCTGGCCCCAGCGCGCGTTCGTCCGCTGCGCTCTGCGCGTTCGGAGTCGGAAGCGCGTCGATCGCGCTTCCCACTCTCGAAGGTGACGGCAGGCCGAACGAGCCGAGCAGGCCGCCGACGGCCTTCGCGGCCGACTTCGACTTTGCCGCTACGTCCGGTGTACCCGAGCTCGCGGCAGGGCGGGCCTCGGCGTCGTAGGCCACGACGGTCGCCGAGCGCCCTTGCTTCGCCGCGTACGCGGCCGCAGCGGCCGCGTCGACTCGGTTGCCGATCATCGCGGCCAGCTGGGCCGCGTCGTACGAAGCGGACTTCAGATCGCTCTCGTCGATGCCGCGCACGCCGGCGGTCTCGGTGACGCGACCGACGCCCGCCTTGTGCTCCGTCAGAGCGCGCAGGTTGGCGGCGGCGTCTTCCTGGCCGCCGTAGGCGATGCGCACGTCGTTGACGCGAACGAAGCCGGCGGCGCCGGACTCCGCCCTCACCTGGTACCAGAGCCCTTGCTGTGCGGAGACCTCGACCTGCGTGTCGCGCTTCAGCTTCGCGACCGGGGCCGCGTCGAGCTTCGGCTCGGCGTAGAGGTCGACGCTGCGCTTCTGCACGACGGCGGAGAGCTCCGCGGCGGCGCCGCTTCTCGCTCCCAACGCAACGGCAACGAGAGCGAGAAGAAATGCGCGCATCACGATCCTCCCGATGCGAGATCCGAGGGGGTGCCAATTCCGTCCCGCTGACCCAACGGCGATTCGCTCGACGACGCCAGCAGCCGCCCGAGCAGCTCACGCAGGCGCCGGCGCTCTCCCAAGTCGTCGCTGCCGGCGGGCTCGTCGATCTCAGCACAGGCGAACGCCAGCCGCACGGTGCCGTCATCTGGAAGGCGAGCGTCGAGCTCCGCCAGCTGACGCTCGAGCCTCGCGAGATCTCGCATTGCGATTGCGCGCGCCGCGGCCTCGCTCTCCCCGCGCCACACGAGCAGCATCAGATCGCTCAGCGTCCCGTGCAGCCAGGTCTTGCGCTCCACGACGCCCTCGAGCATCACCGCATCGCTTCCGGCATAGAGGAAGCGGCGGAGCCGCCGGCTGTATTCGCGACGTCGCCGCGCCGTGGACGCCTCGTCGAGGCCGGGGTCGGGGACGAAGCGCAGCCGCGCGACCGCGAGCCAGCGATCGGTCGTGGAGTCGAATTCGGGCAAGTAGTCCCCGTCGCCGACCGCGCGTCCGCGCTGCACTCCGGCGTAGATCCGGCACAGCCCGAACGCGAGGCTGACGAAAGCCACGCTCGCGAAGACATCGAAGAAGAACCCGAAGAACGTGATGCCGACGAAGGCCGAGCCCAGCAGCGCCAGGTTGGTCGCGACGAAAACCGAGTCGATGTCGGGCGCCGGCTCACCGCGAAAGAACGCGAACGTCGTGAAGATCACGAGCACGGTGGAGATGACGTACTTCCACCAGGCGGGCGGCGAGTGGATCGCGCTGCCGGCGATCAACGCCTCTGTCGCCTCGGCCATCACCTCGACGCCCGGCATCACCGGGTCGACCGGTGTGGGCTTCGCATCGTTCAGGCCCGATGCGGTGTAACCGACCAGCACGACGCGGCTCTTCAGCTCGGGCAGCTGCGTCGTTTTCTCGCGGCAGACCGCCTCGCCCGATAACAAGTCGGCGGCGCTGATCCGCGGTAGGCGGGTCGCTCGGCGCCAGTTCGGCCGGACCGCGCCGCCGAATTCGAGCGGCGCTCGCGAGGCGTCGATCGTCGCGAGCCGCAACGGAAGCGAAGGAAGCGCCCAGTCCCCGACCGGCTCGCGCAGCCGGATGTCGCGCAGCACACCGTCTTCGCTACGCGTGACGTTCGCCACCGCGCTGTAGCGAGCCAGCGCCGCGCCGTAAGGCAACAGCAGCGCGACGTTCGGGTCGTCGCGCGGCTCGGACGTCAACGCGAACGCCGCCGGAGCCCGCGACGCGCGCAGCGGCGAAGCCGCGTCGTAATCGGGATGCAGCCGCGCCGACGAGAACACGAACCGGCCGGCGCCGCCGCCCGCCATCGCTTCGAGCGTCCCGTCGCCGAGCGGATCGTCCGGCGAGGGATCGGCGAACAGCACGTCGTAACCGACCGCACGCACGCCCGCGCGATCGAGCTGGTCGAGCAGGTCCGCATGCCGCCCGCGGCTCCACGGCCAGCCTCCCTCGCCGCGCCTGCGGAAGTACTCGATCGAGCACTCGTCGATCTCGACGACCACGACGGCGCCGGACGGGCTCGGCTCGAACGGGCGCCAGCGCACGACCCGATCGAAGATCGCGTCCTCGGCAGAAGCCAGCGATCGCGCGTGCTGCCAGTCCCACGCGAGCCACGCGACCGCGCCCAGCGCGAGCAGCGGATAGAACGCGAACGAGAGCCGCAGCACGAGCCGCGCAAGCGGGCGCCGGTAGCCGCGCTCGAGCTTGCCCCATGCCTGCAGGAAGCCGTAGCCGAGTGCGGCCAGGCTGGCGTCCATCCACGAGAGCACGCGGTCCCGCAGCCTGCCGAGCATCGGCTACCTCGTCCGCCGAGGCGGAGCAGGCTCAGCATATGCTGTTAGGGCCGCGGTCTCCTCGCGTTTACTCAGATTGGGGCGGAGAGACACGCGATCGGGAACGCGTTTTTGCAGCCAATCCATCGAGCAACCGAAGCGCGAAGGAAAGCTACGTGGGCAGAAGGAGAAACAGAATGTCACGGCGAAATGAAGCGCGGCCCAGGGTCGTTTCGCAGGAAGGGTGGGTGGCTGCACGCGAGGTGCTTCTGACGAAGGAGAAAGCGTTTACGCACGACCGAGACGCGCTTGCCGCACAACGTCGCAGACTTCCCATGGTTCGAGTCGAGAAGCGTCGCCACGGCTCTGCCCCGACCGCTCGCGACCCAATAGCCGCCGCGGCGTTCGTCGGGGCCAACCTCGAGGTTGAATTCCGGGAGCGCCCCACACTCTGACGTGGTGGTGGTGACTTGTTAGGGGAGGTGGTCCTGACGGCCCCGGCGCTGCTGCGGAGCGAAGGGGATCGGCCCGGAGAACAAAAATCGGAGGCCCACATGTACCCGAAATTCCGCGCGGTCTTCCGTGCGTCCGCGCTCAGCCTTTCGGTACTGACGCTCGCGGCGTGCTCGCCGCCCGCCCAACCGCCGAAAAGCCGAGGAGACGCCTCCGTGCAGAAGCCCGAAGCCGCCAGCAAGGGCTACGCCGACGCCGCCGAAGGCCTGCGCGTCTATTACGAAGTCTACGGTCAGGGAGAGCCGATCGTCGCGCTGCACGGCGGGCTCATGGACATCGGCTCGATGGCGCAGGTGATCGGGCCCCTCTCGCGGGAGCGCCAGGTGATCGCGATCGATCTCGAAGGCCACGGTCGCACGGCGCTGCGGGGAACTCCCATGAGCCACGAGCGGAACGGCGACGACGTGGCCGCGGTGCTGCACAGCCTGGACATCACGAAGGCCGATGTCGCCGGCTACTCCCATGGCGGCGATGCGGCCATCCGCATGGCGATCCAGCATCCGGAGAGCGTGCGAAACCTGATCGTCATCTCTACCGCGGCCGAGCGCGACGGGTGGTATCCGGAAGTCCTACGTGGCATGGAGGCCGTCAGCGCCGCGCAGGCGCCGCAGATGCAGCAGACGCCGCTCTACGAGGCTTACGCCGCCGTCGCGCCCCATCCCGAACAGTTCGGCCTTTTGCTCGACCGCATGGGCGAGCTGATGAGGAAGGACTACGACTGGCGCGGCGAGATCGCGCGGCTGCCGATGCCGGTCTTGCTCCTGTTCGCCGATCACGATGCGGTTTCGATGAAACACATCGCCGAGTTTTTCTCCCTCTTCGGGGGCGGGGTGCGCGACGCTGGATGGGAAGGCACTCCAAAATTCGCGCGGGCGCGGCTCGCGATCGTCCCTGGCTACACCCACTACAACTTCGGCCAGGGACCGGACGTGGCGCGTGTGATCGAGGCCTACCTCGATAAGCCGACCTCGACTGCGACGCAATTCTCGCCGTAGCGGGGTGCGCCGAACGGAGCTCGAGATCCCTAACGATCTCGCCGAGTCTGCATGGCGCGGCGACGCGTGTGTCGCCCGGCCGCATTCATCCAGTTTTCCCTCCTCGCTAGGCCGCGATTTCTCGAGGACGGTCAGCGCCGCGCGCTAGGCTGCTCCGTCGACTTCCGGCGACATGCTCGGCGCCTCCTCGCGGCTGGCCCCGCGCGGTCGCGGTCGAGCCTAGTGCGCGACTCGACGGACGGGCGAAGGAGTCGACACTGCAAGCCCCCTGGCGATCTGCGCCGCGGCTCCGCCGCGAAACCGAAGATCTGATTCGCGCGGAGCTCTTCAGCATCGAGCGTCTCGAGCAGCATGCCGAGAGCCTCGCCGCCGCACAGCGCGTGACGCGCGGCGTTCGACGCGGCCGGTTGCTGACTAGGCGCCTCCGGCAAAATGGGCGGATCCTGCTGGCGGCTTATCGCGGCATCGGCACCTCGATTCGCGAAGAGCGCATGATCACGCCCGCGGCTGAGTGGCTCGTCGACAACTTCCATGTGGTCGAAGAGCAGATCCGAGAGATTCGGGACGATCTGCCCCGCAACTTCTACCGCCAGCTTCCCAAGCTCGCGGAAGGGCCCCTGCACGGATTTCCCCGGGTCTACGGAGTGGCATGGGCGTTCATCGCCCACACGGACAGCCTCTTCGACCCGCAAACGCTCGGCCGCTTCGTGCAGGCCTACCAGCGCGTTCAGCCGCTGACGATCGGCGAGCTCTGGGCGCTCGCGATCACGCTGCGCATCGTGCTCGTGGAGAACATCCGGCGCGCTGCAGAGCTGATCGTCAGCTCTGGCGTAGCGCGGCAACAGGCCGACTCGATGGCCGATCGGCTGCTCAGCTCCGATGGCCGCGAGCTCGCGACCGCGACGCTGCGAGGTTTCGATCGCAGATCCTTGCCGAGGGAATTCGTCGTTCAGCTGATTCAGCGACTGCGCGAGCACGACCCGCTGGTGACGCCAGCACTCGCCTGGCTCGACGAGCGCTTGGCGGCGCAGGGCACCAGCGCCGACGAGCTCGTGAGCGCGGAGCATCTGCGACAAGCGGCGATGAACGTGACCGTGCGCAACGTCATCACGAGCATGCGCCTGATCTCCGCCTACGACTGGGCGGAGTTCTTCGAGAGTGTGAGCGCGGTGGACGCGGTGCTCCGCGCCGGCAGCAATTTCGGACAGATGAGCTTCGCGACGCGAGACCGGTATCGGCATGCCATCGAGGAGATCGCGCGAGGCACGCAGAGCTCGGAGATCGAAATCGCACGCCGCGTCGTCCAGGCGGCGCAGCGATCGGTCAGCGATTCGACGGGCGGCGACCCGGCGATGCCTTCACGCGAATGCGATCCGGGCTACTACCTGATCGCGAGAGGGCGCTTCGCCTTCGAGAACGAGCTGGCCTCCCGTGCGCCTCTCGCCTCCTCGATCGCGCGCGTCGCGAGGCGCGCAGGGACGCCGGGCTACGTGGGAGCGATCGCCGTTACCTGCGCGGTGAGCATCGGTCTCATGCTGCAGGCGATGGCCCAGACGGGCATCGACGGCGTCGTGCTCCTCGTGCTCGCACTCCTCGCGATCGTGCCGGTCTCCGAAGCCGCCGTCGCGTTGGTGAACGCGAACGTGACGAACCGCCTCGGCCCGCGCGCCCTCCCGGAGCTGGAGCTTCGCGACGGCGTGCCGGCCAGCCTGCGCACGATGGTCGTCGTCCCGACGCTGTTGACGACGCGCGCAGAGCTCGAAGAGCAGATCGAGCGGCTGGAGGTGCACGCGCTCGCGAACTCGGATGGCGATCTGCGTTTCGCGCTGCTCTCGGATTGGGAGGATTCGCTCAGCGAGAGCGCCGAGGGAGACGAGGAGATCTTGGCCGCAGGCCGCGAGGGAATCCGGCGTTTGAACGAACGCCACGGACCGGCGCCCGATGGCGAGCGCTTCCTGTTTCTCCACCGCAGGCGCGTCTGGAACGACGGCGAGGGCATGTGGATCGGGTGGGAACGCAAGCGCGGGAAGCTCCACGAGCTGAATCGCCTGCTGCGCGGTGCGACGGACACGACGTTTCTCGAAGTGGACGGCCGTCCTCCCGCCGTACCCGCCGGCGTTCGTTACGTGATCACGCTCGACAGCGATACGCGACTGCCGCGAGGCGTCGCGAGGCGGCTCGTTGGAAAGATGGCCCACGCGCTCAACCGCCCGCGCTTCGACGTCGAGAAGGGCCGCGTGGTCGAGGGCTACGCGGTGCTTCAGCCGCGCGTCACGCCCTCGTTGCCAACCGGCCGTGAGGGATCGTTCTTCGAGCGCGCCGTGTCCGGGCCGGGAGGCATGGATCCCTACGCGTTCGCCGTGTCCGACGTTTATCAGGATTTATTCGGGGAGGGCTCGTTCAGCGGCAAAGGCATTTATGAGGTGGACGCCTTCGAAGCTGCGTTGGAAGGACGAATTCCCGAAGGAAGCTTGCTCAGTCACGATCTCTTCGAGGGCATTTTCGCGCGGGCCGGCCTGGCTTCGGACATCGAGGTGTTCGAAGAGCACCCGTCACGCTACGACGTCGCCGCGAGTCGCTTGCACCGCTGGGCGCGTGGAGACTGGCAGCTGCTTCCTTGGATCCTCGGCACGGGTCCCCGCGCTGCTGGCGCGAAGCTTCCTCCGGCGCGCGCAGCGATGCCGCGGATCGGCCGCTGGAAAATGATCGACAATCTGCGGCGCACGCTGCTCGCGCCGACGGCATGGGCCGCCCTGGTCGCCGGCTGGATGCTGCCGCTCGAGCCGGCGAGCGTGTGGACGGCCGGGATCCTCCTAACACTTGCGCTGCCGGCTCTCTTGCCGGTGCTCGCGGGGCTCGTCCCGCGACGACCCGGATTCTCGAAACGCAGCTACCTCCGCGCCGTTGGCGGCGACATCGCGCTCGCTGCGTCGCAGATCGGGCTCTTGGTGACGCTGCTCGCGCACCAAGCCTGGCTGATGAGCGATGCAATCCTGCGCACGCTGTATCGGCTGTACGTGAGCCGCCGGCGGCTGCTCGAGTGGGTCACGGCCGCGCAGGCGAGTGTCGGCCCGCGGCTCGGTCTGCGCGGTTTCGCGCGCCGCATGGCGGGCAGCGCCGTCCTCGCCTTCGTGGCGCTCGCGGCAATCGCTTCGCTCGGGAATGAAGCGTCCCTCGGCTTGTCCTCTCCTTTTCTGCTGCTGTGGCTGCTTTCGCCCGCGCTCGCGTGGTGGGCGAGCCTTCCGCCTCCGCGCGCAAACCGTGAGGCGCTCAGCGCCGGCGAGATTCGCGCGCTGCGCTCGATCGGGCGCCGCACCTGGCGCTTCTTCGAGACGTTCGTCTCGCGCGCGGAGAGGATGCTCCCACCTGATAACTTCCAAGAAGAGCCGAAGCCGGTGGTGGCCCACCGGACGTCACCGACGAATCTGGGCCTCTACCTGCTCTCGGTCGTGTCCGCCCGAGACTTCGGCTGGCTCGGCACCCTCGACACCGTAGAGAGTCTCGGCGCGACGCTCGAAACGATGCATCGCCTCGAGCGCTTTCGCGGCCACTTCTACAACTGGTACGACACGCAGGACCTGCGCCCACTCCACCCGAAATACGTTTCGTCCGTGGATAGCGGCAATCTCGCCGGCCACCTGGTCGCACTCCAGAGCGCCTGCCAGGAAATGATCAGTCGGCCAGCGATCGTTCCCCAGTGGGCCGACGGGATCGCCGATTCGCTCGACCTCGCGCGCGATGCGCTGCACGCGTTCGCGGACGATCGACGCACGCAGACCGTCACGCGCAGACAGCTCGAAGATGCGATCGACGCGCTTGCCGCTGCGCTCGCGGGAGTGCCCACCGCCCCCGCTTCGATCGCGGCAGCGCTTTCGGAGCTCGCGGATCTGGCCGACACGCTGATCGACATCGCGAAGACCTTCTGTGCGGAGCGAGTCGATCCTGCTAGCGCCGAGCTCCTGGTGTGGGCGGAGGCCGTGCGTTCGGGGATCCGGAGCCATGCCCGCGATCTCGAGCTGCTGCTGCCCTTCGCCAGTCTCTTGCGTGAGGGCGCCGGGCTCGGGCCCCGCTTCGCAGCAGTCCCATCCTTACAGACGCTTCCAGGACTTTGCGACGAGGCCCTCGATCTACTGGTGCAGAGGCGCGCGCAACTCGCCGCGCGCGGCGATTCGGTGAGCGAAACAGATGCGCTGGCCGCCGCGCTCGCACGTTCCGCGGTCGCCGCCCGCTCGCTCGAGCTGCGCCTGGCAGCGCTCGCGAAGGCCGCCGGGGACATCTTCTTGGAGATGGACTTTGGCTGCCTGTTCGACAGCGGCCGCCAGCTCCTCTCGATCGGCTATCGAGTGGTCGAGGGCAGCCTCGACCCGAATTGTTACGACCTGCTGGCCTCCGAAGCCCGTCTCGCGAGCCTCGTCGCGATCGCCAAAGGCGACGTTCCGGCGCGTCACTGGTTCAGGCTCGGGCGCTCGCTGACGCCGATCGAGCGCGGCTCCGCGTTGGTCTCGTGGTCCGGATCGATGTTCGAGTACTTGATGCCGTCGCTGGTGATGCGCGCACCCACGGGCAGCCTGCTCGAGCACACCAGCGAGCTGATCGTTCGGCGCCAAGAGAACTACGGTGCGGAGCTCGGCGTGCCTTGGGGCGTCTCCGAATCCGCGTACAACGCGCGCGACCTCGAGCTCACGTATCAGTATTCGAGCTTCGGTGTGCCCGGGCTCGGGCTCAAGCGCGGCCTCTCCGAAGACGCCGTGATTGCGCCGTACGCGACGGCTCTCGCCGCGATGGTGGATCCGCGGGCCGCGGTGCGGAACTTCGTGCGCTTGGCCGAAGCGGGAGGTCTCGGCCGCTTCGGCTACTACGAAGCGCTCGACTACACCCCGACGCGGCTGCCGAAGGGCGACTCGGTCTCGATCGTGCGCGCCTTCATGGCGCATCACCAAGGCATGACTCTCGTCGCGCTCGACAACGCGCTCAACAGCGGCGTGATGCGCGCGCGCTTTCACGCGGCGCCGATGATCCGCGCGACCGAGCTCCTGCTGCAGGAGCGCACCGCGCGCAACGTCGCGGTCGCACGACCGCGCGCGGAGGAGGTGACGACGGCGTCCACCGTGCGCGATGTCACGCTCCCGCTGCTGCGACGCTTCCAGTCGCCACATGACGCGATTCCGCGCACGCACCTGCTCTCGAACGGCCGCTACACGGTGATGATCTCGGCTGCCGGCTCGGGCTACAGCAGCTGGCGGCAGCTCGCGATCACGCGTTTCCGCGAGGACGTCAGCTGCGATTGTTGGGGCTCCTACGTCTTCCTGCGCGACATGGCGAGTGGCGAGGTGTGGTCGGCCGGTTTTCATCCGAGCGGCGCGGAAGCGGATCGCTACGAGGTCGCGTTCTCGGAGGGACGCGCGGAGATCGTGCGCCGCGATGGCTCGCTGCTGACGACGCTCGAAGTGGCCGTGTCGTCGGAAGACGACGGGGAGGTTCGCCGCGTCTCGATCTCGAACTTGGGAAGCTCCGTGCGCGAGATCGAGCTGACGTCGTACGCCGAGCTGGTGTTAGGCTCGGCAGCCAACGACCGCGCGCATCCAGCGTTCTCCAAGTTGTTCGTGGAGACCGAGCTCGAAGCCGACGTGGGCGTGCTGCTCGCAACGCGCCGGCCGCGCTCGCCGAGCGAGCAACCGATTTGGGCCGCGCATCTCGCGGTGGTGGAGGGCGAGAGCCTCGGCCCCGCTGGATTCGAGACCGACCGCGCCCGCTTTCTCGGCCGCGGCCACTCGATCCGAGCACCGATCTCCGTAATCGATGGCCGTCCGCTTTCCCGCTCCGTGGGCGCCGTGCTCGACCCGGTCTTCAGCATTCGTCGCAGCGTGCGGATCCCACCCGGGGCGACCGCTCGCGTTGCGTTCTGGACGCTCGTCGCAGCCTCGCGCCGCGAAGCGCTCGATCTCGCCGACAAGCACCGCGACGCGATCGCCTTCGACCGCGTGCTCACACTCGCCTGGACGCAGGCGCAGGTGGAGCTGCATCACCTCGGCATCGACCCGGATGAGGCGCATCTGTTCCAGCGTCTCGCCAATCGCGTCTTGTTCTCCGATCCGACGCTGCGCCCGTCGGCGGACATGCTGAGCCGCTATCGCGGCAGCCGCGCGCATCTCTGGGCGCACGGGATTTCCGGAGATCTGCCGATCGTGCTGGTTCGCATCGACGACATGAACGACCTGCAGATCGTGCGCCAGCTGCTGCGCGCTCACGAGTACTGGCGCATGAAGGGACTCGCGGTCGACCTCGTGATCCTGAACGAGAGACCTCCGTCCTACTTGCAGGACCTGCAGGCCTCGCTCGAGGCCGCGGTGCGAGCGAGCCCGGCGCGGCCTCAGGCCGATGGCGGAAGTCCGCGAGGCGGCCTGTACGTGCTGCGGGGCGACTTGATTCGCGCCGACGCCCGAGACGCGCTGCGGATCGCGGCACGCGCGGTGCTCTTGAGTCGGCGAGGCAGTCTCGCGGAGCAGGTCAAGCGGCTCGAGCAGCCGCGGCTCGCCTCTCTTCCGGCGCCCACGCTCACGCCGGCGCCGCTGCGCTCGGAAAGCGCTTCGCAGCGGAGCGAGCTCGAGTTCTTCAACGGCCTCGGCGGGTTTGCGGCGGGGGGACGCGAGTACATAACAACTCTCGGCGATGGCCAGTGGACGCCGGCGCCCTGGATCAACGTGATCTCGAGCCCGTCGTTCGGCTTTCAGGTGTCGGTCGAGGGCGGCGGGTACACCTGGGCGGGCAATAGCCGTGAGAATCAGCTCACGCCCTGGTCGAACGATCCCGTCGGAGACGCGCCGGGCGAGATCATCTACGTCCGCGACGAGGACAGCGGCGCGCTCTTCGGTCCGACCGCACTCCCGATTCGCGAGCCGCACGGACCGTATCTGGCAGCGCACGGTCAGGGCTACAGCCGCTTCGAGCACAGCTCTCAGGGCATTGCTCTCGAGCTGCTGCAATTCGTCCCGGAGATCGACCCGATCAAGCTCTCTCGCCTCGTCGTCGACAATCGCTCGGGCCGAACGCGTCGCCTCTCGGTGACCGTCTACGTCGAGTGGGTGCTGGGCGCTTCTCGCGAATCGACTGCCCCTTTCCTCGTGACGGAGCGAGATCTCGAGTCGGGAGCGCTGCTCGCGCGGAACTCGTTCAGCTTCGACCCGGGCGAGCGCGTGGCCTTCGCAGATCTCGGTGGCCGTCAGCTCGCCTGGACCGGAGATCGAACTGAATTCCTCGGGCGAAATGGATCGTACGCGCGCCCTGCCGCGCTCTGCGGTGACGCGGTCCTGTCGGGACGCGTCGGCGCCGGGCTCGATCCGTGCGGCGTGTTGCAGACCTCGCTCGAGCTCGAACCGAACGAGCGGGTCGAGATTCGCTTCCTGCTCGGTCAGGTGAAGAGCGCCGAGGAGGCGAGGCTACTGATCGCTCGTTACCGGGCCGCCGATCTCGATGAGACGCTTCGCGCGGTCGTGCAGCGCTGGGATGATCTGCTCGAGACCGTCCAGGTGAAGACGCCAGATCGCTCGCTCGACATCCTGCTGAACCGCTGGCTGCTCTACCAGACTCTCGCGTGCCGGCTCTGGGCGCGCTCCGCGTTCTATCAGGCGAGCGGCGCTTACGGATTCCGCGATCAGCTCCAGGACGGGATGGCGTTCGCGGTCGCGAGACCCGAGCTGACGCGCGAGCACCTGTTACGCGCCGCCGCACGGCAGTTTCGCGACGGAGACGTCCAACATTGGTGGCTGCCCGCGTCCGGCCAGGGCGTTCGCACGCGCATCTCCGACGATCTGTTGTGGTTGCCGTATGCCGTCGCGCAGTACGTCGAGGTTACGGGCGACGCCCAGATCCTCGACGAGAACGTGCGGTTTCTCGAAGGACCTGCTCTGCGCGCGGGCGAGCACGAGCACTTTTTCCAGCCGAGCGTCTCCGAAGAAGCGGCGACGCTCTTCGAGCACTGCGCACGCGCCATCGATCGCAGCCTGACGACCGGCAGCCACGGACTTCCCCTAATAGGCGGCGGAGACTGGAACGACGGCATGAATCGCGTCGGCCACGGCGGTCAGGGCGAAAGCGTGTGGCTCGGCTGGTTCCTCTACGCAGACTTGATCGCATTCATTCCGCTCGCGGAGAGACGCGGCGAGGACGCGCGCGCAAAGAAGTGGCGACAGCACGCGGCCGAGCTGCAGGCTGCTCTCGAGCGTGAAGCGTGGGACGGCGAGTGGTACCGCCGCGGAAGCTTCGACGACGGCACGCTGCTGGGTTCCCAAACCAACGAATCCTGCCGGATCGACTCGATCGCTCAATCCTGGGCAGTCATCTCTGGCGCCGCCGACCCGTTGCGTGCTGCCCGCGCGATGAGGGCCGTCGAGGAGCAACTGGTTCGCCGAGACGAGCGGCTGGTGCTGCTCTTCACGCCGCCCTTCGATTTCGGCGGGCCCGACCCTGGCTACATCCAGGCCTACCCGCCCGGCATTCGGGAAAATGGCGGCCAATACACGCACGCCGCGCTCTGGTCGGCGCTCGCGTTCGCGATGCTCGGCGAGGGAGACCGAGCCGCGGATCTGATCTCGTTCGCGAACCCGATTCGCCTCGCCGCCACGCGCGCTGCGAGTCACCGCTACAAGGCCGAGCCCTACGTCGTCAGCGCCGACATCTACAGCAGGCCGCCCCACGTCGGCCGCGCAGGCTGGAGCTGGTACACCGGCTCGGCCGCATGGATGTACCGCGTCGTTCTGGAGGGAATGCTGGGATTCCAGCTCCGCGGAGAGACGCTTCACTTGAATCCATGCGTCCCGCGGAGCTGGACAGGATTCGAGATCGTGTTCCGCCACCGCTCATCGCGGTACGAGATCTCCGTCGAGAATCCCCGCGGCGTCAACCGAGGCGTGACGATGCTGGAGATAGACGGCGTCGTCCCCGAAGACCGGACGAGCGTCCCGCTGATCGATGACGGCGCGACGCACCGCGTGCGGGTGTCGCTGGGTTGAGTCGTTGGCCGGCAGCGCTCATCAGAAAGGGAAGGCACCAAACGCATGGCGCGCCGGGAGGGGCTCGAACCCCCGACCCCCAGGTTCGAAGCCTGGTGCTCTATCCAGCTGAGCTACCGGCGCGAGCGGGGCGCAGTCTATCTCGCGTAAACGAGCCTGCCGCTGCGGCATGATCGGCGGAGGCCGTCGGCGCGCCGGAGACAGCATGCGTTCTCGATTTTTGCGCTCGCTCCTCGTGCTCTTTTTCGCGCTCTCGTTCGTGGCGTGCGATGGCTCGCGGTCGCAGGATTGCTCGCCGGCGGCGTCTGCGGAGGACGGCTCGACCGAGTGGCCTTCCTACGGAAACGACGCAGGCGGCACGCGCTTTGCGCCAGTCGCGAGCATCACGCCCGGCAACGTCGCCTGCCTCGAGCCGGCTTGGACTTTTCACACCGGGGATCTGCCCGATTCGCGGGCGCCGCATCCATCGCCGCTCGCGTCCGAGCTCACGCCGATCCTGGTCGAAGGCTCGCTCTATCTCTGTACGCCTTACAACCGCGTGATCGCGCTCGATCCCGCGACTGGGGCCGAGCGCTGGGCGTTCGATCCGAACATCGAGCTGGCGGGTTATTACGGGAACCAGCTCGTTTGCCGCGGCGTCTCGACCTGGCTGGATCCGGAAGCCCTGCTGGGCGGCGTCTGTCGCCGCCGCATCTTGACCGCGACGAACGACGCGCGTCTGTTCGCGCTCGATGCGGCGACTGGCAAGCCGTGCGCGGACTTCGGATCTGGCGGGAGCGTCGACCTGAACCCCGGCGCCGGCCCGCAGGAGTGGCGCGGGGAGTATCAGGTGACTTCGCCGCCGGCGGTCTCGCGCGACGCGGTGATCGTCGGCGCGGCCGTCTCCGACAACCAACGCAGCAACGCGCCGAGCGGAGTCGTCCGCGCCTACGACGCGCGCACGGGCGCGCTGCGCTGGGCATGGGATCTGCGGCCGCCGGGCTTCGTCGCGACTCCCGAGAACACCAGCGCGGAGGGCTACGCTCTCGCGACGCCGAACGCCTGGGCGCCGATGGCGGTGGATCTCGCGCGAGACGTCGTGTTCGTGCCGACGGGGAATCCGGCGCCCGACTTTTACCGCGGAGATTCGAACATCGATTACTACGGGAGCTCTGTCGTCGCGCTGCGCGGCAGCAGCGGCGAAGTGTTATGGCGTTTCCAGACCGTCCATCGCGATCTCTGGGATTTCGACGTGCCCGCGCAGCCGACGCTCTTCACGCTGCGGCGCGAGGGACGAGAGATTCCGGCGCTCGTGCAGGCCACGAAGATGGGGCTGCTGTTCGTGCTGAACCGCGAGACGGGCGAGCCGCTGTTCCCGGTGGAGGAGCGGCCCGTGCCGCAGATCGGCGTGCCGGGCGAGCAGCTCTCGCCAACGCAGCCGTTCCCGCTGAAGCCGGCGGGCCTCTCGCGCCAGTCTTTCACGCCCGACGAGGCCTTCGGCTTCACGCCGTGGGATCGGCGCGCGTGTCGCCGTCAGATCGAGGCGCTTCGCTTCGAGGGCATGTACACGCCGCCGACGTTCGAGGGCTCGCTGATGGTGCCCGGCAACGCCGGCGGCGCGAACTGGGGCGGAGTCGCGGTCGATGAGGCGAGGCAGCGGCTCGTCGTCAACACGCAGAATCTCGCGTTCGCGGTTCAGCTGATCCCGCGCGAGGGCTTCGATCTGGACGGCGCTCGCGAGCGTGGGGAGAACGCGGAGTACGCGCCGATGCGCGGTACGCCGTACGCCATGCGCCGCGCGATGGTCGTCTCGCCGCTCGGAGCGCCTTGCATTGCGCCGCCGTGGGGCCAGCTCGCGGCGGTCGATCTCTCGAATGGCGAGATCTCTTGGCAGATCCCGCTCGGCACGCTGCGCGATCTCGCGCCGCTCCCGCTCGCGCTCGCACTCGACGCGCTGCGCGATCTCAGCCCGCGCTCGCTCGAGCTCGGCGCGCCGACGCTCGGCGGCCCGCTCCTCACGCAGAGTGGTCTCGCCTTCATCGGCGCGACCGCTGACTTCTACCTGCGCGCGTTCGACGCGCAGACGGGGAAGGAATTATGGAAGGGCCGTCTACCGACGGCCGCATTCGCAACACCGATGACGTACCGCGCAGCCGGGCGGCAGTTCGTCGTAGTCGCTGCGATGGGCTACGGGCGCGGTGGCCTGCCGGTGGACGATTCATTGATCGCCTTCGCGCTGCCTGAGGCGCGCTGACAAGTCCGACATTCCCCGAAAGGGAAGTGACCGCATTCCGCGCCGCGATAACTTTGCGCCTCTTCCTCTCTTCGCGCCCGCGGAGCCCGCAGATGTCCCACATTCCCCAGTTCGCGAAGTACGCGGCCGCATTCGAAGAGGCGTTTCGCAGTGACGACTGGTCGGCGATCGCACCGTTCTTCAGCGAGGACGCGCGCTACGACGCGCAGCTCCCGTCGCCGCTCGGTGGCTCGTTCGTCGGCCGGCCCGCGATCCTCTCCTACTTCAAGCTCGTGCTCGACGCGTTCGACCGGCGCTTCGCCTCGCGCGAGGTCTCGTTGATCGCGGGGCCGCGTGAGGACGGCGATGCAGTCTGGATTCGCGGCGGCGCCCGTTATACGGCGCCGGGCGTGCCGGATCTGTACTTCGAGCTCGAGGAGACGGCGACGTTCGCAGGGGAGCGCATTCGCCTGCTCGAGGATCGCTACGACGCGGAGACGATTGCGCGGATGCAGGCGTACCTGCGCGAGCATGGGGCGAAGCTCGGCACCGCAGCTCCGTAGCGCGCGTTCCCACCACCGGCGTCAGCCGGCCGTCGCTTCCTCGACGCGTTGCCTGAACGCGAGCAGCGCAGGCCGCTTGTCGATCAGCGCGGCCGCGCCCGTGATCGTGTCTCGGCCCAGCGAGCTGAGCATTCCGTAGACCGTCAGGTCGGCCATGCTGACGCGGTCGGCATAGAAGAACGGCCGCGTGCCCAACAAGTTCACGAGGTCGTCGAGACGGCTCTCGACGCCTCGCAGCACTTCGAGCTCGCGCGGCGCGCGGCCTGCGGGCGGCCGTATCCAGCGCAGGAACCGCTGGGGGCGGCGCTCGCGAGGCGCGCTGACGGGCTCCGCAGCGATCTCGCGCGCGATGCGCAGCCACTGCTGGTAGTACAAGAGGAAGGATTCGTCGGCCCAATCCTCGAGCTGGCGTTGCTGCTCGGCGACGACGGGATCCGAAGAGAGGAGCGGCGGCTCCGGCTGGATCTCGTCGAGTCGCCGCAGGATGCGCGTCGAATCCGAGATGAGCTCCCCATCGAGGGTCATCACCGGCAAGAGACCCGTCTCCGGGCTCCAGCGCCGAACATCTTCCGGCCCGGAAGGCTCGCGCAGCTCGAACTCGAGCCGCTTCAGCATGAGCGCGCGGCGGCACTTCTCGGTGTAGGGCACTGCGAGAGGTCCGTAGAGGATGATCTTCGGCACGGTCGCTTCTCGGCGATGGATTCTAGAGAGTGCGCGTCCCTCTGGCTGGGCCGCGCGCTGCGTTAGCGACGTGGATAGACTGCGCCGCGCCTCGTCTGAGAGCGCCCGCGTGAGGAGATCTCCTTGGCACAGCCCGCACTCGCGACCTCCGGTCGGTTCGGAACGCACGGCCGCATCCTGATCGCGGATCTGACGACGCGCAGCTCGCGCGTCGAGCAGCTGGACGAGTCGATCTATCGCCAGTTCCTAGGCGGGTACGGCCTCGGCGCCTATCTGATGTGGAAGCACTATCCGGCTGGCGCCGATCCGCTCACGCCGGAGGCGTGCTTCGCGATCGTGTCGGGACTTCTCACGGGCGCGCGCACGCCGTTCTCGGGGCGCATCCAAATCGTCGCGAAGTCGCCGCTCTCCGGGACGTGGGCGGATTCGAACTCGGGCGGCAGCGTCGCGAGCCAGCTGCGCCGCGCGGGCTACGACGCGCTGCTTGTTACGGGGCGCGCCAGCGAGCCGACGATCCTGGTCGTGCGCGATGCGCAGGTGACGTTCGAGCCGGCCGGCGAGATGTGGGGCAAGGAGATTCCGCCGGTGTTCGACGCGCTGCGCGCTCGTTACGGCAGGCAATCCGAAGTCGGCGTCAGCGCGATCGGTCCCGCCGGCGAGCAGCAATCGCGCATCGCGAGCGTGATGAACGACCGCTACCACGCGTTCGGCCGCCAAGGCTTCGGCGCGATCTACGGCGCGAAGAACCTGAAGGCGATCGTCGTGCACGGCTCGGGCGAGCTGAAGGTCGCGCGGCCTGAGAAGTTCCGCGAGCTCTGTTCGAAGATCACCGCCGATTACAAGCAGGATCTCTCGCTGAAGACGCGCTTCATGGTCTGGTTCGCGAAGGCGAAGCCGGCGCTCGGCTTCGTGTACCGGCTGATGTCGCGCTTCGGCATCAAGGTCGACGCGCCGGTCCAGGCGATGCGCCAGCTCTGGTCGGACCGCGGCACGACCGGCGCGGTCGCGCTCAGCATCGAGAACGGCGACGGCCCGGTGAAGAACTGGAAGGGCGTCGGCTCGCGCGATTTCCCGATCGCATCGAAGGGCATCAAGCTCGACGGCGACGCGGTCGCGAAGTACGTGACGAAGCGGCTCTCGTGCGGCGATTGCCCGGCGCCGTGCAAGGGCATCGTCGCGGTGAAGAGCCGCGGGCTCTCCGACGTGCGGCGCCCCGACTACGAGACGATCGCGGGCTTCGGCGCCGCGCTGCTGAACGACGACCTCGAAGTTGTTACGGCCTGCCACGACGCGTGCAATCGCTACGGCCTCGATGCGGTCAGCTCGAGCGCGACGATCGCGTGGGTGTGCGAGGCAGTGGAGGAAGGAATCCTCGGCGCGAAGGACCTCGACGGCATCGACATGCGCTGGGGCAACGGCGAGGGCGCGCTGGCGTTGACGATCAAGATGGGGACTGGCGAGGGCTGCGGCGCGTGGCTGCGCCACGGCCTCGCGCGCGCTTCGCAGCACGTCGGCAACGGAAGCGAGCGCTTCGCGGTGCACATCCACGGCGTCGAGCCCGCGTATCACGATTCGCGCTTCACCTCGATGATGGGCGTCTCCTACATCTCGGACCCGACGCCAGGGCGGCACACGACCGGCACCGCGTCGTGGCGCGAGACTTTCAACGTCGCGTTCCCGATTCCGGGTGCGGTCGACGAGAAGGACACGCAGATCGGCTGGCGCACCACCGAGAACAAGGGCAAGGCGCAGGCGGTCTACAGCAACGCGCATCAGGTGATGAACGGCCTCGGGCTCTGCCTGTTCACCAACATGACCGGCGGCCTGCCCTGGCTCGATCTCACGAACGCGCTCACGGGCTGGGATCTCGACGCCAAGGAATTGTTACGGTGCGGCGAGCGCATCCAGAACCTGCGCGCCGCGTTCAACCGGCGCGAAGGCATCGCACCGGCGGATTTCAAGCCGCACGCGCGCATGATGGGGCAGGGCGACGGCCTGATGACCGCCGGCCCGCTGCGCGGCATCACGGTTCCGCTCGAGGAGCTGCGCCGCGATTATTACGTCGCGATGCAGTGGAACCCGCAGACCGGACACCTGAACGCGGCGCACGCGCGCACGCTCGGGCTCGACTCGCTGCTGGCGGGCTACCTCGACGCATGAGCGCGCTCGCGCGGCTCGTGGGTTGGCTCCGAGGAGCGCCGCAAGCGGCACTTCGCCGCGCGCAGCGAGCCGCAGGCGAGCGAAGTGGAACGAGCCGGATTCGCGTGCGCGTGATTCTGAAGGGCCGCATCGGAGCAGGCTGGTACGACGTGAACCAGGAGCTCGCGCTGCCGGCGGGCGCGACGCTCGGCCAGCTGATCGAGCGCGCCGAGCGCCGCGGCATCGCGCTCGCGCGCGCGATCGAGGAGAGCCCGCACCTGCGCCACACGCTGATGTGGAACGGCGAGCGCGCGCCGGTCGACGAGAACCGCGACCGCGCGCTCGCCGACGGCGATCAGATCTACTTGTTGGGTCCGCTCGCCGGAGGTTGAGCGCGGATCGCGGCATTTTCGCCGCCACCAAGCCCCGGCCGCTGCCTTCCGTGCGAGAGCGCGCAGTGCAGCGCGCGCAGGAGGGGCGATGCGGGCTCTTTGCGGCTTCGCGGCCGTCGTTTGCTGGCTCGCGAGCTCCCTGGCGATTGCCGGCGACGGCGTGATCGAGATCAACCAGGCCGCTGCGCTGAAGCCAACCTATGGCGAAGCAGGTGGGCGAGTCGATGCTCGCAGCGAGATCGGGTCGGGGGGAGCTGCTGCGCGCGCGTCAGCCCGCTGGAATTGCGACGGCGGCTAGGCGCTCTCGCGCTCCGTCGTTTCCGCCGGCGCCGGTCGCACGCTCTGCATGCGCGGGAAGTAATCGAAGCGCTCTTCCCACGGCACGCTCAGCGCGATCAGAATGCGGCGCTTGGTGGCCTGACGGCAATCATCGCCCTTCTCGACTGCGTGAATCGTTCGGGCGGAAACCTTCGCGCGGTTGGCGAGCTCGGCTTGCGTCCAGCCGCGCGCTTGTCGCGCGGCGCGAATGCGATTCATGACTGGGCCTCGAGCTGAGGGGTGAAGGAAAACGACAGTAGCGCCGGACCTCCGCATGGGCAGCGATCCCCCTCGGAACCGCGGGCTTGGCGAGCAACTTGCGAACAAGTGCGATTCGGATGCGAGCGGCCCGCCCCGGGCCCGTCGGGCGTTGAAACTCCAAGCAAAGACAGTGGGTTAACCACGCCGGCGAGGCCCGCGGAAGTCGCACGGAATACCGTGCCACTTCTGGCCGATCCCGCCCACATCTACGGCGGAGGTCGCCCTCATGTTGCGCCCCGTCGCGCTCGCCCTCGGTCTCGCGTTCGCTCTCTCGCAGGCCGCCACAGCGGCCACGCTCACCTTCGTCATCGGCCTCACCGGCGCGCAGGAGGTGAACTCGTCCGGGACACCCAATCAAGGCGATCCGGACGGATTTGGCGTCGCGACGCTGACGATCGACGACGTGGCGCTCACGATCTCGTGGGTGATCCAGGTGGCCAACCTCGACGCGGTGGTCGCGGCTCACATCCATCCCGGTGCTGTTGGCGTCAACGGCGCACCCGCCGTCGACTTCGGCGGCCAGCTGACGGGCAGCGGCCTGATCGACGCCGACCTCGCGGCGATCGTCGCCAATCCCGACGGGTGGTACGTGAACGTGCACACCGGCACGTTTCCGGCGGGCGCCATTCGCGGCCAGCTCTGTGACCCGCTGACGGTCGTCCCGGAGCCCGCGACTCTCGCGCTGCTCGGAGTCGGCGCCGGTCTCCTCGCTCTTCGCCGCCGAGGCGCGTAGCCGCTAGCGCGCGCCGCTTCCCAGCGCGCTAACTCTGCCTTCGCTCACGCGGAGGTAGCGATGGCGCTCGATCTGTTGATTCGCGGCGGAACGCTCGTCGACGGCACCGGCGGCCCCGCGCGCACCGCCGACGTCGGCGTGAACGACGGCCGGATCGTCGAAGTCGGTCGCATCTCCGGCGCCGCGAAGCGCACGCTCGATGCCGACGGGCTCACCGTGACGCCCGGCTTCGTCGACATCCACACGCACTACGACGGTCAGGTGACGTGGGACGCGCAGCTCGCGCCCTCCAGCCAGCACGGCGTCACGACCGTAGTGATGGGCAACTGCGGCGTCGGCTTCGCACCGGTGCGCCCGGGCCAGCACGATTTCTTGATCGGGCTGATGGAAGGCGTCGAGGACATTCCGGGCACCGCGCTGCACGAGGGCATCGCGTGGGAGTGGGAGACTTTCCCGGAGTATCTGGACGCGCTCGCGAAGCGGCGCTGGACGATGGACGTAGGCACGCAGGTGCCGCACGGCGCGGTGCGCGCCTACGTGATGGGCGAGCGCGGCGCGAAGAACCAGCCGGCGACGCCCGAGGACATCGCGGCGATGGCGAAGCTCGTGAAGGAGGGCATCGCCGCCGGTGCGTTCGGCTTCTCGACCTCGCGCACGATCGCCCATCGCGCGATCGACGGAGAGCCGGTGCCGGGCACGTTCGCCGCAGAGGACGAGCTGTTCGGGATCGGCAGGGTATTGGGCGAGCTCAGCCGCGGCATCTTCGAGCTCGCGGGCGCCGGCGCGGCGGGCGAAGACCTCGCCGCGCCGAAGCGCGAGATCGACTGGATGCGGCGGCTCTCGAAGGAGAGCCGCCGGCCCGTCACGTTTACGCTGCTCCAGGTGAATGCTGCGCCCGATCTGTGGCGTGAGCAGTTCGAGCTCTCGGTCGCGGCGCTCGC
>Ga0187894_10000500_pt1 | contig 53137 bp, 47 predicted proteins | sample GBC1701081metaG_FD_136650 | JGI IMG/M metagenome (GOLD analysis project Ga0187894, IMG submission 136650) | White microbial mat communities from a lava cave in the Kipuka Kanohina Cave System on the Island of Hawaii, USA - GBC170108-1 metaG ...
CTTTGAACTGGGCGCTGTGCTGACGACGTTTCTTCGACATGGGGATCGTTCTCCTGAGTTTGGGTTAACGATCCGCGGTGTCCAACTTTCGGGGTCCACCTCATAGCGCGACCTGTCTGACACCCGACCTACTATTGCTGCGCGATGATCCTGGACAGCGCCTCGCAGGTCGCCTTGTTCCCAGCAACGTAGCGGACACGCGGGGACTTCAGCGTGAACTCCGTCAGCGGGAACGGCGGATCGGGGAGGTAGTGAATCTCCTCGCCGGCATCGGGCAGCAAACTACCGGTCGAGTCCGAGCGACTTGGCCCGCTCGACGGCTTGCGCCAGCGCCTTGCCGGTCGGAATGTTGTCCGGCACCGGCGGCTGCGGCACCCACTTGCCCTGCTTCGCCTGCGCTTCGGCCCGAGAAACGAGATCGTTCACCGAACGCGGCGGATACTTGGCCAGAAGCCACGCCGCGAACTTCCGCCGTTCCTTCTCCGGCAGCTTGCCCACCTCGCGTTGCATCTGCTCGACGCTCATGACGAACGGAAAGATGCCTCCGGGTGGTCAGGCCGTCAAGTGCGGCCACGGCTCGCAAACTGCAGGTCGGGCTTCGCGCCCGATGCGTCGGGGATAAACCCCGACCTACAGTGCATCGGATCCGCGTTCATCCGCGCAATCCGTGGTTAAAAATATGCCCAGTGAGACAGCTTCGGTCCGACCAGCTACCCCGTGTTCTTCAACCCGCCGGCGATGCCGCTGACGGTCAGCTCGAGCACGGCTTTGATGCCGTCGCGGCCGGCCTTGGTCAGCCGCGCGCCACGGCGGCGCTTGATCATCTCCACCTGCAGGTAGTTCAGCGGGTCCACGTAGGGATTGCGCAGGCTCACCGACTTCTGCAGCACCGGCTCGCCCTCCATCAATTTCGACTGCCCGGTCACGGCGAGCAGCGCCTTCTCCGTCAGCCGGAACTCGTCGAGGATGCGCTTGAGCCCGCGTTCGCGGATGCCCTCGTCCTCCACCAGCGAGGCATAGACGCGGGCGATGGACATGTCGGCCTTGAGCATGGTGAGCTGCGCGTTGGCCACGATGGTCTGGAAAAACGGCCAGCGCGCGTGCATCTCGCGCAGCACCTTCTCGCCCGCCGGGCCGCGCGCAAGGACGGCGCTCAACCCGCTGCCCAGCCCATACCAGCCCGGGAAGTTGAACCGGCTCTGCATCCAGGAAAAAACCCACGGGATGGCGCGCAGGTCGCCGACACTCACGCTGCCCTTCTTCCGGTAGGTCGGGCGCGAACCGAAGTTCAGCTCGCCGATCTCGTCAATCGGGGTGGCCTGCCGCCAGAAGGTCAGGAACTCCGGGTCTTCATGCACGCAGGCCCGGTAGGCTGCGAGCGCCGCCGCGCTCATCTCCTCCATCGCCTCGGCCCACTTGGCCGGGATCTTCCGCGGCCGTCCGCTGGCCTCGTGCGCGCCGAGCAGCACGCCGTAGGCCATCTGCTCCAGCACGCGGTGCGCAAGGTCGGGATCGTGGTATCGCGTCGAGAGCACCTCGCCCTGTTCCGTCACCCGGATGCCGCCGTCGCGGAGTCCCACCGGCTGGGCGAGAATGGCCTTGGCCGCCGGGCCACCGCCGCGCGCGATGCTGCCGCCGCGCCCGTGGAAGAGCGTCACCCGCGCCCGGTGCTTCCGGCAGACGCGCATGATCTCGTCCTGCGCCTGGAACAGCGCCCAGTTGGCCGTGAGGTAGCCGCAGTCCTTGTTGCTGTCGGAATAGCCCAGCATGACGTGCTGGTGCCGCTGGTTGCGCCCCAGCTCGGCCGCGTAGGCCGGGCTCGCGAACAGCGCGGAGAGGATGGCCGGGGCGCGGTTGAGGTCGTCGAGCGTCTCGAACAGCGGCGCAATGGGGAGACGCAGGCCCGCGCAGGTCTGCAGCAGCACCACCTCGAGGATGTCCGACACCTCGTTGGTCATGCTGATGATGTAGATGCCGAGGCAGTCGGGGCCGTAGCGGAGCTGCGCCGTCCGCGCCACGACCAGCGGATCGAGCACCGTGCGGGTGTCGGCCGAAAAGGCGGCCAGCTCCTCGCCGGTCAGCTCCGCCGCCCGGGACAGCGCGGCGTCGAGCAGCTCCTGTTTCCGCTCCTCGGGCAGTTGCTCGTAGTCGGTCTTGCCGATGATCTCCGCCACGGCACGGGCGTGGGGGCCGGAGTGCTGCCGCAGGTCCAGCCGCGCCATGCCGAGCCCGAAGGTGTCCACGCAGACCTGCGCGTCGTGCAATTCGCCGTCGGCCAGCGCCGCGGCCCGGCTGCGCCGGAGATCGGCCGTTATCGCGTCCAGTTGTTCGCGGACATTCTCCGGCGTGGTGCTGCGCGCCTGCCCGGCCGGGTGATCGAGCAACCCCGCGCCGACCTGCCCGAGCAGTTCATCGCGGAGGCTGCTGAGGATGATCCGGTAGGGCTCGCGCGGATAACGCTCCCCCACCCGGCTGCCTTGGGCCGAGCCGGCCTGGCACAGTTCAGCGCGGCGGCGGATGGTCCCGCCGAACCGCACCCGCCGGTCGGACACGGTGAGCGAATGCGCGAGCGCCTGCAACGTGGCGGCGAGCTTGCGCAGCGCCGCGCGGCGGTTCAGGTGCAGCACCTCGGCGGTGACCTCCGCCGTGACACCGGGGTTGCCATCGCGATCGCCGCCGATCCACGAGCCGAACCGGAGCCAGGCCTTCGGCGCGCGCAGGCCGGGATAATGCCGGTCGAGCGCCTCCTGCAGGTCCGCGTGCAGCCGCGGCAGCACGGCATGGAGCGTCTGGTCGAAATACCACAGGCCCGTGCGCGCCTCGTCCATCACCTCGGGCCGCTCGGTGCGGCTGCGGTCGGTCAGCCACAGCGAGATGATCTCCCGGTGGATGTCCTCGGGCGCGCGCTGAATCTCCTCCAGCGTGTGGCGGCGGAGGATCCCGGCCAGGGTGACGAGCTTCTCCAGCATCGTGCGGCGCTTCGACTCGGTCGGGTGCGCGGTGAAGACCAGCTCGATGTCCATCTGCCGGACGAGCCGCTGCATCTTTTGGCGCGAGACCCCCGCCTGTTTCAATTCGAGGACCGCCGCCTCGATGGACTCGCGCATCGGCTCGCCCGCGCGCCCGGCGGCGAGATTCTCCTTATGCCGCTGGTTGCGCTCGCGCAGGATGCGGATGCGGAAGTTCTCCTCCGCCAGGTTGACCAGCTCGAAGTAAAGCGTGAAGGCCATCGCCTGCTCGAAGGCCTCCGCGGCGGACAGCTTTCCGACTTCGCGCGCCAGATCGCGCGCCGCGGTGGCGTCGCCCCCGCGACTCTTTTTGGCGAGGACGCGCAAGGTTTCGACCGTGTCGAGGGTCCGCTGTCCCTCGAGTTCCGCGATGGTCCGGCCGAGATGCGCCGCGAGGCTGCGGATTTCCGCGCGCAGCTTGGCGTGCTGGTCGAGGGCGTTGGAGGCGGGCGCCATGCGGGCATTTACGCAATTCCCGCGCCAAGGCTGAAGCCAAAAGGCGCCCGACGGGCTGTCATACCCGCGACTCCTTGAAGCTGGCATTCGCCGCGAAAGCACCTAGCCTCGCCGCAATGTGGCCTTTCGGGTCATCTGCCGCGTCTAAGCTCGTGGCCGCCGCGACCGCGACCGACGCCTCCCCGGAAAGCCGCGCCGAGGCCATGGAGGCACTCGCCGCTCTGCCGCAAAAGCGCGAGTGGCTCGATCTCTACCGACGGATCGCCTTCGAGGAGGGCGTTCCGACCTGGGTTCGATCCCGCGCCGTGACTGCCATCTCGAAGCATTCGCCGGCGGCCGCTGTCCCGATCCTGCTCGAATGCATGGGACACGACCTGCATCGCTCGACCGTGTATTACTTCTGCCAGGATCCGGAGCTTTGGACGCTCGCCAAGGTTGCACCTGAGATCCAGCGTCTCCTCCGCCGGGCCCTGGTCCTGGTGATGGACGCAGCCGAAGAAAAGTATGATGCGCAGGCCGTAACCCAAGTGAACTGGATCCGCCGGCTTATCGGGGATATCCCGGGAGCTGATGGTCTCGCCAGCGAGGCCGCCACTGCCGCGGACCGGCTCCAGGCCCTGAGCGTGCCCGGCCTCTTGCAGTGTGCCCTGAGCGAGAAGAAATACGAAGACGTCCAAGCCGCCCTGCGCGATCTCGAGCAGATCAAGCTGCCCGAATCCGAGGCGGCGCTGGCCGAGTTCCGCCGCCGGCCCTCCCGGCTGGTGGGGAAATTCGACGGCAAGGCCCGGCTCGGCGCGCGGGACGAATCGGGCCGCCGCCAGGTTTACACCAGCGAACTCGGCCAAAGTCCATGTGCGGAAGAAGTCGCCCAGCACGAGGCCTGGCAACGGGATTGGGAGCGCCGTCATCCACCCGTCAACCCCGCACCTCCGCCGGTCGCAACGGTCCCCCCGCCCGGCGCGCCCGAACCCGCGGTCGAATCCCAGGACTACGTCGCCGCCACCAGCGCTGGCATCGAAGCGGAATTGCTGGCCCTCATCGATGACCAGATGAAGCTGATGCAGGCGCTGCACCGGCACGGTTCACTCGCCCCCATCGCCGCGACGATGGATCACGACGGCCGGATCGAGGGCGTGGCCTTCACGACCGGCGAAAGGGGGGCCGGCTTCACCGTGTTCGACGCGCTCGAAGCCTTCCGGGAAAAGTTCAGGACCGACGCGCAGGCCGGCCGGATCGCCGCCTGCGTCACGCTCTATCACGGCTGCCACGGTCCGGGCCGCGGCTCGCCCGAGGTTTTTCCCGCCGAGACCGTGGCCGACGCCGACTGCATCGTGATCCGGTTGGAGCATGCCTCAGGGCAGGCGCTCGCCGCGATGATCCAGTATCGCCAGGAAGCGGACGGCAACTGGATCTACGCCCCGCCTTACTTTGTCCTGCGCCGGACCCTGATCTTCCCAACCGGTGCTGCCACGCTGCCGGCGCGCCGTCCGATACGGACTGGAGATCAGGGCGTGCATCCTGAAGCGATGGCTTTGTGGGAAACCCAGCTCCCGCGTGTGCAGGAATTGTTCGCGAGTGGCAGCCTGGTGCCCCGCGCCGCCGCGCTCCTGCCCTCGGGGGAAATCCAGATTCGCGACCTGCCGGCGGATGCAGCCGACTCGGTCGCGGCCGAAGCGGTCGCCTTCCTCGTCGCGCAGCTTCAAGCGTCGGCGGAATCCGGCCGGATTGTGGCGTCAGCGTTGTTCTTCCCGGCGCGATATGATGCGGTCCAGGCGTCGCTCGGCCTCGCGCCCATCACCCCAGTGGAAAGCCCCGACTGTCTCGTCGCTCACCTCGAACACCGGTTGAGCCAGGCCAAGTCGATCATTCTTCGCTGCCGGCCGGCCGGACCCACATGGACTGGCGGCACACCGGAGGTGCATTCGACTTTCCCGTCGGTTTTCGCCGGTCCGATCCTATGATGGCGCCCTATCTCCACTCATGTCTCGGATACCGTCGTGACAGCTCGGTCTTGATCTTAGGATACTGCTCGCGCCAGAAGTTCGTCAGGTCGTCGGTCACCTGGATGGGACGCTGGTTGGGGGCCAGCACCTCGATCTTCACCGGCACGCGTCCGTGCCCGAGGGTGAACTTCGATTCCACGCCGTAGAGTTCCTGGATGCGCGCGCTGAGGACGGGCGGGCCGTCCTTGTCGTAACGCACGCGCGCTTTGCGGCCGTTGGCCATCACGATCCGCTCGGGCAGATAATCATCCAGCACGGCCAGTTGCTCAGGCAGGAGCCAGTCGCGCAGGATCGGCATCACGGGCTTGTCCTTCAGCTCACGGGCACCGTAGGAGCCGTAGCAGATCTGCTCGATGAGCGTCGCGCGGTCGGTATCGGTGATGGGATGCGCCTCCAGCTCCGGCCACCACTTGGCGAGGCAGTTGACGCGGAGAATCCAGGTTTCGACCGACTCGTTCCATTCGGTGAGCGTGATGTTTCCCTTCATCACCTCGCGGGCGAGGATGGCCGCGGCTTCGCCCTCAGGGGGCTCGTCGGCGGTTTGTTTCGCCTCCAGCACGAGGTCGCGGAACCGGCGCTCCTTCCGGGCGACGACGCGGCGCATGGATTCGTCGTAGAACACGCCGCCGGCGTCGTGGAAATCGTCCGGAAACACCTCCTTCAGCCAGGCCTCCTCCACCGCGGTGCAAAGTCCGAGCAACGTGTTCACCTCGCCCCGGCTCTCGATCTCCGTGATCTCCGCCGCCACGAGCAAAGGCGCGTCCTGGATGACGCTGTCGCGCGCGAGCAGCCCGCGGCGCTTGTGGACGAGTTCGCAACGCAGCGTGCCCTTGTCCAGCCGCCGGGCGAGATGGTCGCTGAAACCGGTAAGCACGCACTTCCGCACCGCCACGCCGTCGATCCGCTTCTCCGAGACATCGAGCTTCTCCGCCGCGGCGATTTCGAGGAACTGCTCGAAGAGCGGCCCGACCTGCCGCACGCCCTGCACATGGATGCGGAGCCGGCGGCAGGCATCCATGTGGTAATTCGCCTTGTCCGCGTAGCGCCACGCCCGCATCAGGAGAAAGAAGTCCGACTCGTGCTCGTCGCCGAACAACTCCGCGCGCGCCTCCGCGGTGCGCTTGTCCACGTTGCGCAGGAGGAAGTTCCGCCCCTGGGTCAGCGCCGCCATCAGCGCGACGGAGCGGACGCAGCCATATTCCTGCGCCGCGAGGAACATCCGGGCGTAGCGCGGATGCATCGGGAACCGGAGCATCTTCCGGCCGAGCGGCGTGATGACTGTAGGAGGGGCTTTATGCCCCGACCGATCCGAATCATCGCGGCGTAAAGCCGCTCCTACAGAAGAAACCGCTCCCAAGTCCTCCAGCAGCATTTCCGCCCGCTCCAACGCCTTCGCCTCCGGTTTCTCCAGCCACGGAAAGTTGTGGATGTCGTCGATGCCCGCCGCCTTCAGCGTCAGCACCACCTCCGCGAGATCCAGGCGCTTCACCTCCGGCAATTCCTGCAGCGGCCGCTGCGCGTGCTCCTTCTCGGTCCAGAGCCGCAGGCAGACGCCCGGCGCTGTCCGGCCAGCGCGCCCGGCCCGCTGGTCGGACGAGGCGACGGAAATCTTCTCGATGAGCAGCGTGTTGATGCCGCGATGCGGGTCGTAGCGGGCGATCCGGGCCAGCCCGCAATCCACGACCGCCGTGACGCCGTCGATGGTCAGCGAGGTCTCGGCGACATTGGTCGAGACGATGATCTTGCGGGTGTCGTAGCGGGCGACCGCCCGGTCCTGCTGGTCCGGGGGCAGCTCGCCGTGCAGCGGAAAGCAGGCGAACCCGCGCAACCCGTGCGAGCCTTGGATCTCCTGCACCGTGCGGCTGATCTCGAAGGCCCCGGGCATGAACACCAGCATGTCGCCGGTCGTTCGCGCCGCGATCCGCTCGCACTCGCGCGCCGCCACGGCCCACACGGGATCGTGCTCGAAGTTGACGGACTTCGCCAGGTATTCGACCTCCACCGGGAAGGTCCGGCCCTGCGAGGTCAGCACTTCGCACGGCGCGAGGTAGTTCTTGAGCAATGCCGCATCGAGCGTGGCGGACATCACGATCAGCTTCAGGTCGGGCCGCCTGGACTGCTGGATCTGCAAGGCTCGCGCCAGCGAGATGTCGCCGTAGAGGTGACGCTCGTGGAATTCGTCGAACACGATCGCGCTGATGCCGCGCAGCAGCGGGTCGAACGACATCTGCCGGAGCAGGATGCCCTCGGTGACGAACCGGATGCGCGTCGCCTCCGACACCCGCGAATCCAGCCGGATCTGGTAGCCGACGACGTCGCCGAGCTTTGTGCCGACCTCCTCCGCCACCCGCCGCGCCAGCATCCGCGCCGCCAGCCGACGCGGCTGGAGCACGACGACCTCCCCTTTCGCGCCGAGCAAGCCGTGATTGAACAGCATCTGCGGCACCTGGGTGGACTTGCCCGAGCCGGTCGGGGCCTGGACGATCAGCCTCCCCTGCCCGCGCACCGCCGCCACGAGCTTTGGCTCGAGTTCGTAGATGGGCAGTTCGCGCGGGGCGGGCATGGACCGGGGAGTAACCAGCCTATCCGGCCGCAGCGCAAGTCGTCTGTCGCCCCCGGCCCGGCTTCGGTTTGACAGCGAACAACCGGGGCGCGAGCGTGGCCCGGAATCGCCCCATGTCATTCCGGCTCCCATCGCGAGTCCTGTTCGCCTGTGCAGCCGCGTTGGCCGCCGTCGGATTGCAGGGCCAGCCGGTCACGCGGCTGCCGGCCGAACAGCAGCGCAGCCTCGAGGCAGAGGCGCGACTGATCGTTGATCTGCTCCAGAACCACCATTACGCGGGAAGGGCGTTCCGGCAGATCGGCAATCAGGAGCTCGTGGCGCAATTCTTGGGGGCGCTCGACCCGGGCGGACTGATGCTGCCGCCCGATGACGTCGATTTCCTGATGCGCCGCTTCGGCCGGAGCCTCAAGACGGTGTATCTCTACAAGGGCAATCTTCATCCGGCCTTCGAGATCTACGATCTCTTCCGGAAGCGCGCGCGCGCCCGGCTCGACTGGATCGAGCGGCGGCTCAATCGCGAATTCGACTTCGAGGCCGCGGCCTCGACCGAGCCGCCGTGGGACAAGCCCGCCAAGGACAGCGCGGAGGCCGACCGGCGGTGGGAGCTCGTCTTGAAGGAAATGGTGCTCACGCACATGGTCACAGGCCACGACCAGCCGGCCGCCCGCTCCGCCGTCGCTGAGGCCTACCGGGCGTGGCGCACGCAGATCGAGGCCATGCAGCCGCTCGCCATCCGCGAACTCTTCCTCGAATCCATCATCCGCGCCTTCGACCCCCACAGCGGTTACTTCTCCGGGGACACTTCGCGCGAGTTCGCCATCGAGATGGAATCCGCCGTCACCGGCGTCGGCCTCGACGTGCGGCTCGCCGAGGGGGCCTGCGTGGTTTCCGCCGTGCAACCCGGGGGACCCGCCGATTTGCAATCGGACATCCGGAACGGCGATCTCCTCGTGGGCCTGACCGATCCGTCCGACCGCTACACCGCATTGAGCGGCCTGAGCCTGCGAGAGATCGTCATGCTGATTCGCGGCGCACCCGGCACGAGGGTGAAACTGCATTACCGCCGCGCGGACAGCACCGCCTCACTCATCGCCGAACTCGAGCGCACCCGGGTCGTCCACGCGGCCCAACGGGCGCGCGGCGCAGTGAGCATCGTGCCCGGCGCCACGGGCGAACGCCGGATCGGGTGGATCGCCCTGCCCAGCTTCTATGCCTCAAGCGAGACGCCCCCGCTGACCAGCGCCACCCAGGATGTGAGGGAACTGATCGTGCGCATGCAGGCAGGCGGTCTCGACGGCCTGGTGCTGGACTTGCGCGACAATCCCGGTGGCCTGATGACCGAGGCCCTCGGGTTGTGCGGTCTTTTCGTGGACGCCGGGGTCGGCGTGCACAGCCGCAGCGGTGAAGGCCAGCTGCAGACCGATCCGATCACCGGGCAAGGGGCGGTCTACACCGGTCCGCTTGTCATCATGGTCTCCGCGGGGAGCGCGTCGGCCAGCGAGGTCTTCACCGGGACGATGCAGTTCCACCACCGGGCGGTCGTGCTCGGCGGGGAGTCCAGTTTCGGCAAGGGGACGATCCAGGCCTACGTCGAGCTGGCGCGGATGCCCGGAGTCGGCGCCGGGCCCGACTGGGGCACGCTCCGCCTGACCGCCCACCAATACTTCCTCCCGGACGGCGCGCCGGTGCAAGGCGCAGGCATCAAGCCCCAGCTCGTCATCCCCGGCTACGACCCTGCTGATGCACGCCGCGAGGCTTCCCTGCCTCGCGCCTTGCCGGGTGAGCGGATCACTCCCCCGACCCCGGCCGCACCCGCCGGCGATCTTGTCTCGACCGGATTGCTCTCCTTCCTGCGTGACCAACTGGAGCGGAACCTCCGGGAGCAACCCGAATGGGCGCTCTGGAAGCGCGAGCGCGAGGCGGCCGGGCCGCCGGCCGAGGTCCGCAGCCTGCAACTCGCCCGGCGCCGCGCCGAATGGGAGGCCAAGCTCGCGACCTGGACCGTGAACGCGCAAGACCGGCGCGAACTGGCGGCGAAATCCGCCTTCCAGAGCAAGCCGGTCCGACTGTCTGCCGTCGCGACGATGCTGGCCGCGCACTCGGCGAAGCGCCGGTCCGGCTTGGCCGAATCCGGACCGAGACGCCTGGCCACGCTGCAGGGAGAATCGTTGATCTTGGAGACGGCCGACGGATTCTTCAGGGAACTGCCGCTCCAGCGGATCGACCCGCGACCTTTCCTCGGCCACTCCGCCGAGCTGGCGGAAGAGTTCAAGCGCGAGACGGGCCACTCGCTGTCCGCGGGACAGATCCAAAGCATTTTGCAGCAGCTGGCCCGGCCCGACCAGCCGGGCGAAAAGCCGGTGAGCGAGATCTTCGCCGCTCACGCAGGACCCGGAATCACCCCCGAAGCCCTGCGAGCCGGCATTGCCGGGGTCTTCAGCCGTATGGCAAAGCTGGACAGCGACCTGGCCTCGGAAACGCCCGCCCTCGACATCCCCTTGCGGGAAGCCCAGCGGTTGGCCGCAGCTTGGGCGGACTACCGGCAATCCGGCTCACCTTGACCGGCGCCCGACGCGCGCCACACTCCGCCCGCCCTCATGAATCGCCGCCTTCCCCTCTTGGGATTGCTCCTTGTCTTGCTGCTCGTCGATCAGTCGTTTCTGGCCGCGCAGCCTGCGGCTCCTGCTCCGGTGCCCGCTGCCATGCCGGAGGAGGAGGATTCCGCCGAGGAGACCGCGGTGGAGAAGCCCGACCCTTCCGCGGACAAGTTCTGGGAGGCCATCGGCCATTTCCGCAACAACAAGCCGGATTCACAGACGGCCGGCCGCACAGCCCTCCAAGCCGCCTCCGACCTCGAGTTCACCGCCGCGCAGGTGCTCTTGGGGGAGTGCCTCATGTCGGGCTCCTACGGCTTCAAGAAAGACCTCAAGCGCGGCGCCAACCTCTATCTGCTCGCGGCCGAGCGGGGCAGCGCCTATGCGATGGTCAACCTCGGCCAGTGTTATCACTCCGGGGTCGGCGTCCGGCGCAATGAGGAGAAAGCCGTGCAGTGGTTCACCGCCGCCCTGACCGACAAGGCCGATTACTCCCGGCCGAACCCGCCGGTCGGGCTCGACGCGCAGCAAGCTGGCGCCCCGACCGAAGGCTTGGCCGGGGGCATCGCCTCTGATCCAGCCGTGGCGACCCTCGCCCGGGCCCGCTACTTCCTCGGGGTGATCGAGACGACTCGCAAGAATTTCCCTGCCGCCCACGAGCACCACGTCGCCGCCGCTCTCGCCGGCCCGAACGGCCGCGACGGCATCTATGAGGCCGCCGTGCAGGCCGCGCTGAACTACGCGTTCGGCCAGGGCACGCCGCGCGATCCCGCCAAGGCCGGTGAAATGCTCGATCACAGCCGCGCCATCAGCGAACGCCTGGCCGCCAACATCATCCAGACCTACGTGGCTCTCAAGCTGGTGGATGACTTCGCCGCCGCCGAGATCGAGGAGACGCTCGCCTCGGGCGGGGGCGAGACCCAGTCCCAGCTCCAGTTCGGCATCGCCCGCCAGCTCGCCGGCAAGAAGTCGAAGGAATACAACCCCGCGGAGGCGCTCCGCTGGTATGAGCTCGCCGCCGGGAGCGGCCAGGTCTGGGCGATGCTCTCGCTCGGCCTCGCCTACACCGACGGTTCGCTGGGCCCGGCGGATCCAACGAAGGCCTTCCACTGGTTCGAGAAGGCCGGCAGCGGCGACCGTCCCAAGCATTACCTCGCGACCGCCAACCTGGCCATCAGCCACCTGCACGGGTTCGGCACACCGAAGGATCCGGCCAAGGCGGCGGAGATTTTCCAGAAGCACCGGGACGCGAGCTTCCTCTGCCACCTCGGCTCGGTCGGACAGGCGCCCGCCACCATCCAGACCTACGAGCAGATGATGAGCACTCTGGAGGCCGCGGCGAAGCGACGCGATCCAGCCGGGCAGTATTTCATGGGTCGCCGCCACCAGGAGGGCTGGGACGGGCCCGTGGATTTCAACAAGGCCCTCGATTGGTATAAGAAAGCCGGCAAGGCGAACCACGCCGGAGCCCTGTGCAAGCTCGGCGTCCTCTACGAATCCCTGCCTGCGTTCATGACCGGGATGGAATCCCCCGCGGCCGCCAAGAAGACCGCCGGCGATTGCTACCGCCAGGGCGCGGACCTCGGGCACGTCGAATCCATGGTGAACTACGCCACGACCTTCATCAACGGGTCGGGCGTGGCGGTCGATCTCCCCCGGGCGCAGGCGCTGCTGGAGAAGGCCCTCAAGCTGGAGCCCACCCACCCCCGGGCCCACAACAACCTGGGGAGCATCCACGAGCAGCGGCTGCGCGACGCGGTCGCGCGGGACAGCGCCCGGCTCGCGGAGGAGCCGCGCCGCCTGATGCTGGAACATTTCGAGCGCTCCGCGGAGCTGAAGTTCCACTTCGCCGCGCACAACCTCGGGCGCATCCATTTCGAGGGGCGGCTCGTGTCCCGGGATTACGGCAAGGCCTACCGCTACTTCGACGAGGCGGCCGCAGGCGGGCAGCCCCTCGCGCATTACGAACTCGGGCTCATGCATGAGCTGGGACTCGGCCTCCCCGTCACCTTCACCGAAGCCGCCTACCACTACCGCCTCGCCGCGCTGGCCGGCCATGCCGACTCCCTGCGCCGCCTGATCGACTTCTACCTCTCCGGGCGCGGCGTGTCGATCGACTTCAACCGCGCCGCGTTCTGGCTCGAGCGGATGGCCCAGATGGGCCACCAGCGCGCGTTGCTTGTCATCGCCGACATCATGATCGCCAAGCAGGAATACGACGGCGCGTTCCGCCTGCTCAAGCAGCTGGCCGGGTTCCGCGACGACTACATCTCCGGCTTCGCCAATGAGCGGCTGAGCCGGTGCTACCAAAACGGCTGGGGCGTGAAAAAAAGCGAGCCGCGTGCCAAGAAGTGCTTCGACCTGGCCATCGCCAAGGGCGATTGCGACGCCCTCACCATCCTGGCCCTGCAGCAGATATCCGAGAACAAGACCACGGAGGCCCTGGCGACGTTTCACCGCGCGTCGGCACGCTCCGGCGCAGCCAACTACTTCCTCGGCCAGATGTATTTCTTCGGCACGAACGTGGAAAAGGACGAGGAGCGCGGGATCAAGCACATGCGCGCTGCCGCGACCCGGAACCACCTGAAGGCGCTCTATTTTCTCGCTGCTGCGCACTTCAACCGGCTGCCCGGCGCCCCGGGCCTCGATGAAGCCATCCTGTTCGCCACGCAGGCCGAGCAAGGCGGACATCCCGAAGCTGCCGATCTCCGCACCCGGCTGGAGAAGCGGCGAGAGACGCCCTCCCCTGCCGTCGAGAAGAACGCCCCGGCCCGCTCGATCTGATCCCGCACGACCATCGAATCCGGAAATCAAATCCGTATGCCGCGCGAGGTGGTCGGTCACCGCTGTGACTTCAAGGGAATAGTTCCCGAGGCCTGTTCTTCCTACTTGCGATGACCGGCGTCTCCAACCGCCCCAAGCAGTCTTCCCACCGAACTGAAGCGACCGCCCCGGTCGTAAGAGGGTCGTTTGCCGCTGCGCTGGCGCGGCACCGGCTGACGCTGACGCGCGCCAGACCGCGTGTGCTCCAGATCAACGTGGGCAAACGATGCAACCTCACCTGCTCGCACTGTCACGTAAACGTAAACGCCGGGCCGCGCCGCGCCGAGATGATGTCGCGAGCCACGCTCGATCGCATTCTCGACTGGCAGGGCCGCGCGCGGCTGCCGGTGGTCGACCTCACCGGCGGAGCGCCGGAAATGCTGCCGGATTTCCGCCCCCTCATGGAACGCCTCCGGCAGCTCGACCCCATCGGGACGATCATCGACCGCTGCAATCTCACCATCCTGCTTGAGCCGGGTTACGAGGATCTGGCGGAGTTCCTCGCCGCGCATCGCGTGGAGATCGTCGCCTCCCTTCCCTGCTACACGGTGGACAATGTCGATGCCCAGCGGGGCGACGGGGTCTTCGAGGCCAGCATCAGCGCGCTGCGGCGGCTCAATGCCCTCGGCTACGGCCGCGATCCCCGCCTCCCGCTCCATCTCGTCTACAACCCCGGGGGCGCCGTCCTGCCCGGCCCCCAGGCCGCCTTGGAGGCGGACTACAAGCGCGAGCTTCACGCCAACTTCGGCATCGTCTTCCACTCCCTTTACGCGCTCACCAACCTGCCGATCGCCCGCTTTGCCTCCTGGCTGAAGCGGACCGGCAGCTACGACTCCTATCTCACGCTGCTCGCCGACAACTTCAACCCCGCTGCGGTCACCGGGCTGATGTGTCGCGACACGGTCAACGTCAGCTGGCAGGGCGAGGTCTTCGACTGCGATTTCAACCAGATGGCCGGCCTCCCGCTGGGCGGACGCCCGCCGCGATTCCTGTGGGAGCTCGATCCCGGCACACTGGAAGGCGGTCCCATCGCCACCGCGGGACATTGTTTCGGTTGCACGGCAGGAGCAGGCTCCAGTTGCGGTGGCGCCATCACCTGACCTATGCGCCGTGCCGGGCTCATCTCTCTTGTCGGGCTCGTCTCGCTGGCTGCAGCGGCTGAGTCCCCGGTCGGGGCTCGCGATCTCTTCGACGGTTTCCGTCCGGGATGGCGCGGTGTCTGGCGGGAGCAGCGGCTCTTCGGCAAACCCACGGTGTATGAAGTCGCGCAAGCCGACGGGCGCCCGGTGCTGCACGCCAAGAGCGACTCCGCCAACGCCGGACTGCTCCGGCCGGTGGCAGCTCCCGCCGGGGCTCGCATCAGGCTGAACTGGCGCTGGAAGGTCGCCCGCAGCCTCGCCGCCAACCATCGCGAGCGCGAACGCGCGGGCGACGACTACGCCGCGCGGGTGTTCATCGTATTCGAGAAGTCCGCCCTGCCCCTCCGCACCCGCGCGATCAACTACGTCTGGGCCGCGCACCAGCCGCCCGGAGCGGTCTATGCCAGCCCGTATTCCTCGCAAGTCGGCATGGTCGTCGTCCGCTCCGGTGACGCCGAAACCGGCGTCTGGCACGCGGAAAGCCGCGACGTGCTGGCCGATTACCGGCGGTTTTTCGGCGAGGAGCCGCGCGAAATCAGCGCGATTGCCGTGCTGGTGGACACGGACAACACCGGCCTCGCAGCGGAAGCCTGGTTCTCCGACCTGCGCCTGGAGCCCGGCGCGACCGCACGATGAAGTCCTCCCCGGCCGCCCGCCTATCGGTCATCATCCCCGCCTTCAACGAGGCGGCGCGGCTCGGCGCCACTCTCGCCAACGCGCGGGCCGCGCTGCCGGGGGCCGAGATCATCGTCGCGCCGGCGGACAGCACCGATGAGACCGCCGCCATCGCCCTGTCCGGCGGCGCCCGCCTCGTGCCCAGCGCGCGCGGGCGCGGCCGGCAGGGCCACGCGGGCGCGCTCGCGGCGAAGGGCGACCTCCTGCTCTTCCTCCACGCCGACACGCTGCTGCCGGTGGTCGCGGGCGGGATCATTGCCCGCCACTTTGCGCGGCCCGGGGTCCGCCTCGCCACCTTCCGGCTCGCGTTCGCCGGAGCCGGTCCGCTCTTGCGCTTCTACGCTTGGTGGACGCGCTGGGATTCGGTCTTCACCCGGTTCGGCGACCAGGGAATCGTCGTGGAGCGCGGATTCTACGATGAACTCGGCGGCTTCCCGCCCTGGCCGCTGTTCGAGGATGTCGAACTCCTGCGCCGGGCGCGCCGGCGGACGCGCGTGTGGTCTCTCCCGGCCGCGGTCACCACCTCGCCGCGGCGTTTCGACCGGGGCGGCGGCGTCCGCCAGCAGCTCCGCAACGGCTGGCTGCTGACGCGGTTCCTTCTCGGGGCTTCGCCGGACCGGCTGGCCGCGCGCTATCAGGCCGAGCACACGGAATAAGTCGCGCCGCGCGGTCTCATGCCCTCATGCTCCGATTGGCTGTCCTACTTACCGGCCTCGCGCTCGGCTCCGCCGGCTCCGCCGCCACGCCCGCGCCCGACCACGGGCTGCTCACCGCCCTGCTCTCCGCCCATGTGCGCGACGGCCTCGTCGATTACGCCGCGCTCAAGTCCGACGCGCGGCTCGGCCGCTACCTCGCCCAGCTCGCCGCCACCGATCCGGCGAAGCTGCCCGATGAGTCGCACCGGCTGGCGTTCTGGCTGAACGCCTACAACGCCTACACCCTGCAACTGATCGTCGAACGCCAGCCCCGCAAGAGCATCAACGAGGTCGGCACGGGCGGGCTCGTGCTCGGCTCCGTGCTGAAAACCACCGCCTGGGACATCCGGTTCGCCCGGGTGGGCGGCCGCGACTACACCCTGAACGAGATCGAGCACGAGATCATCCGCGCCCGGTTCAAGGACGCCCGCGCCCACTTCGCGCTCAACTGCGCCTCGGGCTCCTGCCCCATCCTGCGCCCCGAGGCCTACGAGGCCGGCAAACTCGATCAACAGCTCGACGATCAGGGCCGGCTCTTCCTGCAAGACGCCTCGAAGAACCGCTTCGATCTGGCCGCCCGGACCGCCCATCTCTCGAGCATCTTCAAATGGTATGGCCAAGACTTCGGCGAAGGCGATCAGGCCGCCCTCCTCGCCGCCGCCCAGTATGCTGCACCCGAAGTGCGGGCCGCCATCGAGGCCGACCCCGCCGCCTGGAAAGTGCGCTACCTCGCCTACGACTGGTCGCTGAACTCCACGGCCCAGCCGTGAGACCGGCGCTCGCGCTGATGCTGAAAGCGCCGGTAGCGGGCGCGGTCAAGACGCGTCTCGCCCGCGGCGTCGGCGCCGCCCGCGCCGCGGCGATCTACCGGGAGTTGGCCGTCCGGCAGGTCCGGGCGCTGCCGCCCGACTGGCCGGCGGCAGTCCACTTCGCCCCGGCGCGCGCCGGCCGCGGGATGCGCCGCTGGCTTGAGGCGGATCGCGCCGCTCCTTCGCGCCCCCTCCGCTTCGTTCCGCAACCCCGCGGCTCGCTCGGCCCGCGGCTGGTCGCGGCCTTCGCGGCGGAGTTCCGCCGCGGCGCGCGCGGCGTCGTGGTGATCGGCGGGGATTGCCCGTATCTGAGCCGGGCCGTCCTGCGCCGGACCGCGCGGGCCTTGCGGACGGCCGATCTGGTCATCGGACCGGCCTGCGACGGCGGATATTATCTGATCGCCTTGCGCCGGCTGCACCGCGGCTTGTTCCGGAAAATTGATTGGAGCACGCCGCGCGTGTTCGCCCAGACGATGGAGCGCGCGCGGTCCGCCGGCCTGCAGGCGCGCCTGCTCCCGGCCCTCGAGGATGTGGACGATCTCGCCACCTGGCGCCGCGCCGTGGCCGCGGGCGTGCTCGCCGCCCCCGGCCGCAAAGGCAGATAGACCAAACTCGCGGACCGCCGCCCGCGGGGCCGATGGCACCCGAACCCAGCCGGTGCGCTTGAAAACCATTTACCCGGCAACTGTCTTTGGCATGGTCGGGCGGATGCGACTGCTCCTCCTGCTCATCGTCCTCGGCGTCCCGTTGCCCATGCGGGCGATCCCCGGCGACCGGGTGGACATCCCGCCGCTGAAGACCTCCATCTACGTCGGCAGCGTGACGCTCACCACCGGCGAGTTCGCGCGCGACGGCGCGGCGTTCAATGCGACCTACGAGGCGAAGGTGCGGCCGTGGTTCTTCTGGAGCGAGACGGGCCGCATCACCATCATCCTGCCGCCGGCGGACCTGCGGCGGCTGCTCGCGGGCGAGACGGTCGAGTTCAAGGGCGAAGCGGCCAACCACAAGAACAAGCCGCGCCACGTCACCGGCCGCGCGCAGCCGGCGGACAAGGAAACGGGCAGGATCAAGGTCCGCATCGGCGTGGACGACACCGAGCTGATCTTCAACGGCACCTACCGGCTCAAGGACGCGCCCTGACGCTCACTCCGCCGCCCAGTGGAACACCACCGGGCGCTCGATGGCGGGGCTGAGGCTCTGATGCACCGGGCAGTTGAGCGCGGCGTGCTCGAGCACGCCGGCGGGATCCTTGGCCTTCGGGATGGGCAGCCACACCTCCGCCTTCATCCGCACGATGCGGCGCGGGGCGTCGGCCGACATTTCCTTGGTCACTTCCCAGCGGATGCCGGGGACGTCGAAACCGAGCTGGTTCCTCGCCGCGATGGCCATGGTGGTGGCCAGGCAGGCGCCGAACGACGCGGTGGTGAGATCGGTCGGGGAAAAGGCCTGGCCGCGGCCGTGGTTGTCCTTCGGCGCGTCGGTCTGCACGACCTGGCCCGAGGGGCCGTGAGTCAGCTCGCAAGAGAGTCCGCCTTGGTAGGTGCCGGTGCTTTTGACCATGGGAGGAGTTGGCCACAAAGAGCCGCAAAAGGACACGATAAAAGCCGGTTGGGCTGTAGCCGGCCTCGGTGAGGCCGGGCCGGGGTCAACGACCCCGGCTACAGATTTCCGGTTCAGGAAAATTTCTCCAGCCGGTCGGCCACGTCGGCCCGCAGGCGGTCAAGGTGAGCGAGAACGAAGTCCTCGACCGATGCCTTCGGGTCGCGCACCAGCGGGGTCAGGTCCAACGCCCAAGTGAGCGCGGTGGCCTTGTCGGCGGCGTGTGACGTATGGAAGGTGGCGTTGGCCAGACGACGGCCGGCAGCGGCGAGATCGTAGCGTTTTCCTCCGGCGATCTGCGAGGCGAAGACCGCGAGCAGGTCCGCCGCGAGCCCCGGCTTGGCCGAAACGTCGAGCACGGCCTTGTCGGTGTCCAGCAGCCAGTCGAGATCGCGCCAGACCTCGCAGCCGAAGACCTGCGCGGGGCGCTTCTCCGGCGGCAGCGCGCGCAGCGCCTCGATGCTGCGCAAAAAGACCGCGACATGCGTGTCGTGCTTGTCGGCGGGATTGTGCAGATAGACGACCTTCGGCGCCATGGCGGCCAGAAGGGAGGCGATATCCGTGCGCACTACAGGATTGCCTCGATTCTTCACATCCGCGCTCGGATGAGCGAGCTGAACGACCGCGGAGTATTTCCCGATGCGGGCGGCGGCACGCTGCTCCTCGCGACGCACAGCCTTCATCTGGTCGTCGGTATGTTTGGCGAACGGCCCGACTCGCGGGCTGCCCGCCCCGTCGGTCACCACCACGCCCGTGAACCAGAGATCGTCCCGTCCGTGGCAGGCCGCGATGCCGTGATAGGCCATGATCTCGATGTCGTCCTGGTGCGCGGCGATGCACAAATGCGTGGTCCGGGCCAACGCCGCCTCCACGGACGAGCCGTCCGGGACGAAGATGTCGGCATCCGCGTGGGAGAATTTCATGGAGCGTGCGGCACACTGAGCCATTCGATCTTCCCGGCCCGGCCGGTGGCATCGAAATCCACCTGCGCGGCCGACAGCCGCAGGTCACCCGTGGCGACCTCGAAGCGGCGCGGCATGCCGTCGAGGAACCGGCCGATGACCGGCTCGATCTCGCGGCCGAGCACGGATTCGTGCGGGCCGGTCATGCCGACATCGCACATGAACGCTGTTTTCTTCCGCAGCAACGATGCGTCGGCGGTGGCGACGTGCGTGTGCGTGCCAAGCACGGCGGTGGCGCGGCCGGCAAGATGCCAGCCGAGCGCCTGCTTCTCCGAGGTCGCCTCGGCGTGGATCTCGACCAGCGCGGCGTCGAATTGTCCGGCGAGCTTCTGCAGCAGCGAATCGGCGCACAGGAACGGACATTCCGCCTTCATGCCGAGGTAGCTGCGCCCGAGGACGGTGAACACGAGCAGCCGGCAGCCGCGCTTTTCCACGATGACATGGTCACGGCCGGGACAGGCCGCCGGAAGATTGGCCGGGCGGCAGACGCGCTCGAGTCCGCCGATCTCGCCCTCCCACCCCTTCTGATCCCAGACGTGATCGCCGAGCGTGATGACGTCCACGCCCGCCTCCAGCAGCGAGCGCGCGATGGGGCCGGTGATGCCCGCGCCGGCCGCGGAGTTCTCACCGTTGGCGATGACGAAATCGGGGCTCCTCTCGGCGCGCAGCCTCGGCACAAGGGCGGCGACGGCTTCGCGCCCCGGTTTGCCGACGATGTCGCCGATGAAGAGAAGCCTCATGTTTCGTTTGTAGGGCTGCCGCTTGCCGGCAGGCCCAAATGCCCGGGCAAACCGGCCCGGCGGCGAGCGCCGGCCCTGCATTTGCTGCAAAAGATCATCGCGGCGGCGGCAGATAGCTGGCGTTGCCCGCCGGACCGAAGCTGCTCGGGCTGAGCGTGGCCGCGCGGCCGGTCTCGGTGTCCACGATGTAGAGGCGGCGGTTGTTGGCGGCGCGGAAGGTGCAGAGCACATGCCGGCCGTCGGCCAGCCAGACCGGCTCGACCGCGTCGGTTGGCGCCTTGGAGACGATGCGGCTCTGGCCGGTGCCGAAATCAAAGACGGCAAGCTGATAGCCGCGGCCGACGCCGGCGGTGAAGGCGATTTTCTTCGGGTCCGCGCTGCTCCAGTCGGGCTCGGCGCAGTAGCGTGAGATGTTGGTGGCCAGCCGCGTCATCGCGCCACCAGCGGCGGGCATGACGAAGAGCTGCGGGCCGCCCATCTGGTCGGAGGTGAACACCAGGCGCGTGCCGTCGGGCGACCAGCAGGGCGAGGCCTCGACGGACTGGTTGCGGGTGAGCCGGCGGATCTGCTTGCCCTGCGCGTTGCCGACATAGACCTCGGGATTGCCCTCGCCGCTCAACACCATGGCCACCTGCGAGCCGTCCGGGCTGAAACGCCCGCCGCTGTTCGTGCCCTTGAAGCTCGCGAAGAGCGAGAGCTGGCGGGTGTTCAGGTCGAGCACATAGATGTCGGGGAAGCCGGTGCGGTAGCTGGTGAAGATCACGCGCGAGCCGTCGGGCGCCCAGCGCGGGCCGATGATCTGCTGCTTGCCGACCGGGTGGCTCTGCAACTCGCCGAAGAACAGGTCGCCGGTCACCAGCATGTTCTGGCCGGCGCGCTCGCTGACGAACACGATGCGGCCGGCGAACCAGCCCGGCGTGCCGGCGATGCGCTGCACGGCGGCGTCGGCGGCGCGGAAGAGCGCGTTGCGCTGGCTCGTGCCGCTGGCGGTGTGCGTGAAGATCACGGACCCGCTGGAGGCGCCTTCGCTGCGGATGGTGCGGCCGGCCGCCTCGCCTTCAACAGAGACACGACTGCCGCGCGTCACCGTGACCGTGACCTGGTTCGCGCCGGTCGTGGCGAAGCTGATATCCATCGCGCCGCCGCTGGCGACCGGCCGGAACGCGCCGTGGGTGTTGAAGGCGGCGATGGCGAGGCCGCGCAGCTCGGCCGAGGGCGAGCCGATGGTGACGGCCGTGCTCTTGCTCGGGTCGGCCTGCACGTCCACCACGCCGATGTCGAGCTGGGCGGACGCGGCGGAGGCGATGGCGAGCAGGGCGAGGAAAGAAATCAGTTTTTGCATGAAGATGGGACTGGAGTTGCGCGGGAAAGTGCGGACGGTGATTTTGATTTACTCGCGACAGGCTCTTCTCAACGTCAAACCGCCATTTTCCAAACATTTTCCTCCGACAAAATGACCGCCGACAGCATCAAGGAAGCGCTCAAGCAGGTGAAATATCCGGGCTTCAGCCGCGACATCGTGTCCTTCGGACTGGTGCGCCACGCGAGCTTCGCGGCCGGCACCGCCCGGGTGGGCATCGCCATCACGACCTCAGACCCGAAGGTGCCAACGGCGCTCAAGGCCGAGGTGGAAAAATGCCTGCGCGCCCAGCCGGGCGTGACGGACGTGGTCGTCGAGCTGGCGGTCTCAGCCGCGAAGGCGCCGGCGCGGCAAGGCCAGGGCAACCGCGGCGGCGGCTCCGCGCCGGCGGGCATCAAGCGTTCCGTCGCCATCGCCTCGGGCAAGGGCGGCGTGGGCAAGAGCACCTTCGCGGTCAACCTCGCCTGCGCCCTCGCCCAGGTGCTGACCGAGCACGGCCGGCCGGGCCGGGTCGGCTTGATGGATTGCGACATCTACGGGCCGTCAGTGCCGCTGATGCTGGGGGTGACCGGCCGGCCGGAGATCGAGGGCGAGTCGCTCGTCCCGCTGGAACGATACGGCGTGAAGGTGATGTCCATGGGCTTCCTCGTGGACGACAACACGCCGGTGGTCTGGCGCGGCCCGATGGTGATGAAGACCATCCAGCAGTTCGTGCAGAACGTGAAATGGGGCGAACTCGACGTGCTGCTCGTGGATCTGCCGCCCGGCACCGGCGACGCGCAGCTTTCGCTCGTGCAGACGCTGCCGTTGGACGGCGCCGTGCTCGTCACCACTCCACAAACTGCCGCGACGAACGTCGCCCGCAAGGGCGGCCTGATGTTCCAGAAGGTCAACGTGCCGCTGCTCGGCGTGGCGGAGAACATGAGCTGGTTCGAGGACGCCACGGGCGCGCGGCTGGCGCTGTTTGGCGAGGGCGGCGGCGCGGCCACGGCCGAGGCGCTCGGCACCACGCTGCTCGGCCAGGTGCCGCTCGACGGCTCCATCCGCGCGGGCGGCGACGCCGGCGAACCCGTCACGGTCGCCGCTCCGCAAGGCAAGCCCGCGCAGATGTTTCGCGAGATCGCCGGGACGCTCCTGCAACACCTGAAAGTCTGAGCAGGCTTGTTGACAGGATTACCCGCACCCTTCTACGGTTTTTGCCGCATGAAGCTCAGGCAACCTTCCCCACCGCACGACGGCCGGTGCCGCCCGTTTGTCCCCGGTGAATGCGTCGCATGATCGGTATGACCACGCCTCCGCTTGAAACACCCGGCAGCCGCGACTTCGTCAAGCAGTCGAGCCTGTATCAGGAATTCCTGGCCGAGCGTGAGGAGATCCTGAAGCACAAGTGGCTCGAGTCCGAGCGGCTCGGTCATGACATCGGCTTCGAGCGGGCGCTGCTGGACTGGATCCGGAAGCACCGCGACAGCTGGCGGGCGGCGCGGCGCGCGCAGACTGGTGTTGCGAAGGCGGCCGCAGGCGACGCAAAGAAGACGGGGTGAGGCCCGGATAAGCAAAAGGCCGGTCGAGCGACCGGCCTGAATTGTTTTTGGAGGTGGAGCGCGGCCTCCGGACGCGCCCGAAACCCGTCCAGAGGCCGGGTTCCACCTGAAAAGGCCTTACTTGATCTCCTTGTGGAGCGTGTGGCGCTTGAGGAAGGGATTGTATTTCTTCTTCTCGATGCGCTCGGTGACGGTCTTCTTGTTGCGCTTGGTGAGGTAGCGCGAGACGGGTTTGCCCTCTTTGCGGGCCTCGGTGCATTCCAGGGTGACGGTTTCTTGCATGGTTGGGAAATGGTTGAAGGGTCAGAGCAAAGCTCCGGCCCGGGGCCGTGCAATCCAAATCTTGTTTCCGCACCCGCGCCGCTCTCCCGGGGCAAACCGTCACGGCATCAGGCGCTTACCCGCTTTTCCGTCAGCGGCATCATGACCCCGCGACGGAAGAGCGTCACCTGCCCGCTGCTCGACGAGACCACGAGCCCGATGCAATCGGCCGCCACGGAGATGGCGGCGGCGGCGGCGTGCCGCGAGCCGAGACCGCTGGGCAGCGAGTGGTTGTAGTCGGAGGCCTGCAGCAGCGCGCCGGCGGCCTCCACCACCCCGTCGCCCCGGATGATGAACGCGCCGTCGATGGACGAGAACTCCTTGATGGTCTCGTCCATGAACGGGCTGAGGATGTTGCGGTCCTCGTCCTTGTAGCCGTAAAACGGATTGAGCACGAGCGGCTTCGAGAGCTTTTGCACGCGCCCGGCGTCGCCGATGACGAAGAGGCAGCCGACCGGCCGGCCCTCGCGGCCCTCGACGGCGAGCTCGGTGGCGACCGCCAGCACGCGCTCCAGCACCTCCGGCTTCACATCCTCCGGGAGCAGATCAGCCTGCCCGGTGAGGAGGCTGTGGAACTCCTTATCGACGTCCACGACCACGATGGTGTCGAACTGGTTGCTGCCCGCGATGCCACCGACGCAGCAGACGCGGTCGGTGAAGCTCACCAGCCCGCGGGTCAGCGCCACCAGCACGGCGCTGCGGAGCTGCGCCAGGCGCTGCGACGAGAACGAGCGCACCTGGATGGTGTCGGCAAACTGCCCGAGGTGCTCGCCCGCCTCGGCAAGGTTGCGGGTCACGAAAATGGCCTTGAGCGAGGGCGTCCATTTCGGCGTGACGAATGCCCCCGTGAAAGTGTCGCCGAACACGAGCAGCGACGAGCACCCGCAGCCGCGGGCGACCTTCTCGACCTCGCGGAGCACGGTGCGGTTGACGCGGTTCTCCGCCGCCGCGATGCGCCGGGACGCGATGCCGCCGAACCCGGCGTGCAGCCGCTCGTAGAACTTGTCGAGATCCGGCGCCTGCACGAGGCTGTCGACGAAGTCCCGCTCCTTCATCAACCGCGCGATGGCGGCGAGCACCTGCAGGTAGTCGCGCGTCTTCTCGTCGGCGATGAGGAGGATGACGATGCGGGCCGGCTCGCTCTCGATGGCGCCGTCGTGCCGGATGCCGAAATGGCTGCGCCCGATGGCGAGGATGTAGCGGCGGTCCATCTTCACGCGGACGTGCGGGAGCGCGACACCCAGGCCCAGGTAGGTCGTCATGGTGCTCTCGCGCTTGAGCAGGCCCTTGAGCAGCGTGCCCTTGTCGAGGTCGTCGAAGCGCTCGACCGTGAGGTTCAGCAATTCCTCGAGGGCGCCGGGCATGTCGGCGCTGGCGAGGTCCACGACCCGGCTGCGGGAGATGAATTTGTCGAGCCGCATGACCTAGCGGAAGCTACAAACCCCAAGCTCCAAAATCCGAAACCGGGTCAACCGATGGGAGAATCGAAGCACCATGTGTCTTGGAATTTGGCGATTGAAGCTTGGTGCTTCCGCGAAGCGGCGGGGTGGTTCACTTCTCCCACTCGAGCGCGCCCTTCTTCACCTCGTAGAGGAGGCCGAGCACGAGCACGAAGAGAAAGAAGAGCATGGGCGAGAGGATGGCGATGTTGTTGGCGAGAAAGTCGCGATAGACAAACGTCCACGGGATGAGGAACACGACCTCGATGTCGAAGAGGATGAAGAGCATCGCCGTGACATAGAACTTCACCGAGAAGCGGGTGTGGCCGCCCGCCTCGGCCGGCACGCCGCACTCGTAGGGCGTGTCCTTGATGGCGTTGGGCTTGAAGCGCTGCCCCGCGAGCTGGCTGGCCGTGATGACGCCGATGGTGATGACGGCGGCGAGCACGATCTGGACGAGAACCGGCAGGTAGGCGGCGGAGGACATCGGAGACAAGGTGCCCGCAGAAAGCGTTGCCTTTCAAGCGGAATCTCAGGGCGTGCCCCCGGCGCGGATCCAGTGGACGTCCCGGGTCTTGTCGCTGCCGACGCCGAGCTGCGCGGCGAACTCCAGGAGCCGGGCGCTGTCCTCGTTGACGGGCTCGAAGCCGGCGCGCTTGCGGCCGTCGTTGATGCGCTGGAGCATGAGCGCGTCGAGCTGCACGGGATCGGGGCTCATCCAAAGCACCGGCTCGGAGATGGTGTAGAGGGAGTTGAAATAAGGGCCGCCGATGAACTGGTAGAGATGCAGGCTGGCGAAGTTGAGCACCCAGCCCTCGCGCAGCTCGGGGATGGCCGCCATCTCGGCCACGGCGGCGGGCGCGGTGGCGGGGCTGCGGAAGAAGCGGAAGGTGTTGCTGGCGTTCCAGAGCGTGGCGTTGACCAGCGCGCCGTTCACGCCGAGCACGGGATGGTCGGTGTAGACCGGCAGGTTGATCCAGAAGTCGGCTTCGATGAACAGCGGGGTGGCGAGGAAACTCTTGCGGTCCTCCTCGACCGTGGTGCTGGCCTTGCCGCCCGCGGCGACCTCGGCGGCGCGTTCGTTGGTGACCGGGTCGAAGCGCGCCGGCAACGGGCTGTCGTAGAACCAGACCGGATCGTAATAGCGCCCCGACTCGAGCACGTAGACCGGATGCCCAGGAAACGGCGAAGTGCCGGTCGCGAGGGACGGCAGGTAGCCGGTGAGGCGCAGGCGCAGGGGATTGAGGCCGACGAGGAAGATGTCCTTCTTCTCGAAGCCCCGCTTCTCCAGCGACGCTATGACCGCGCGCGTCAGGCCGAACGGCGTGGCGAGGCCCGGGCCGGAGTCGGTGTAGATCTTGATGCCGGCCTTGTTCTTCTTGCCAGGCGCGAGCGGCCGGCCGGTCGTCAGCTCGAAGTTCTGGATCATCTGCTCCACGGCGTAGCGGTAGGCGGCGTCGCTGAAGTCGTTGAGCCGGAACTCCCAGACCGGGGCGCGGGGCGTGGTGGGCAGCTTGCCGGGGTGCAAGTGGGCCGGCTGGGCGGCCAGATGGCCGGCAGACGCGATGAAACCGGTCGCAAGGACGGCGCGGAGAAGACGGACAAAGGAAAACATGCTGGGTTTGGGACGGTGAAGGGCCTCGGACCGTTTCGCCGGGCCGCGCACGTTGACAGACCGCGTTTCCCCGGAAAAGTTTAATCTCGCGCTTTGGGAATTGTAGCGGCGCTCTATGAGCGCCGATATTGCCCGCCGGCGGTCGCAGACCGCCGCTACAGCGCGCCCGCCCGTGCCCATCATCAAAGAACGCAGCATCCAGGACCTGAAGCAACGCGTGAACATCGCCGATGTCGTCTCGCGCACGGTCACGCTGAAGAAGGCCGGCGGCGCGCGGCTGAAGGGCCTGTGCCCGTTCCACAACGAGAAGACGCCCTCGTTCAACGTCTCGACCGACCGCGGTTTCTACAAGTGCTTCGGCTGCGGCAAGGCGGGCGACATCCTCAGCTTCGTGATGGAGACGGAGGGCCTGCAGTTCACCGAGGCGGCCGAGGCGCTGGCCAAGCGTTTCGGCGTGAACCTCGAATACGAGGAGGGCTCCGGCGGGCCGTCGCGCGAGGAGCGCTCGCTGCGGCAGGAGATCTTCGATATCCACGACCTGGCCGCCGACTTCTACCGGCAGGCCTTCCTCGCCCCGACCGCGCACGGCGCGTTCATCCGCGACTACTGGGTGAAAAACCGGCGGTTCACGCCCGAGCTGGCCGAGGAGTTCAAGATCGGTTTCGCGCCGCCGGAGGACTCGGCGCTGGCGGCCTTGTTGATGAAGAAGAAATTCTCCGAGGCCGCGCTGCGGCAGTGCGGACTGTTCTTCATCCGCGACGGCGCGATGCTGACACTCGGGACCGTCCGGCCGCGCTTCCGGGGACGGCTGATGATCCCGATCCGCGACCATCAGGGCCGCGTGGTGGCGTTCACCGCGCGCCAGCTCGAGCTCACGCCCGAGGACGATCCCGCGCGCGAGGCGAAATATGTCAACTCACCCGAGACACCGATTTTCACGAAGAGCAACCTGCTCTTCAACCTCGACCGCGCCCGCACGCACGTCGGCGAGGACCGGCCGTTCGTCATGGTCGAGGGCCAGCTCGATGCGTTGCGCTGCTGGACCGTCGGGCTCAAGACCGCCATCGCGCCGCAAGGCACGTCCATCACCGAGGGCCAGCTCGCCCTGCTCCGCCGCTATCACCCGCAGGTGGAATGCTTCTTCGACAGCGACGCCGCCGGGCAGAAGGCCGCCCTGCGCTTCCTGCCGCTCGCGCTCAAGACCGGGCTGGAGGTGCGCTTCCTCATGCTCGCCGGCGCCGAGAAGCTCGATCCCGACCTGCTGTTCCTCGAGCGCGGGCTCGCCGCCTACGACGAAGTGCGGCGCGGCTCGCTCAGCGCCATGGCGTTCGCCGCGCGATCGCTCCTGCCTGATGCGACCAACGCCGGCGCCGAGCCGAAGGCGCGCGCGGCCCAGGCACTTTTTGAGATCATCATGCAGGCGGAATCCGACGTGGCGCGCACCGCCTTTGTGCAGGAAGCCGCCCTGCACCTGCGCATCCCGCCCGGGGCGTTGGAGCGGGACATGCGGACCTTTGCGGCACGAAAGTCCGCCCGCGCCGCGCCGGGCGCTGCGCCCTCTCCCGCTCCGGCCGCCGCCGACGGCAGGAAGAGCGCCGAGGAACACCTGCTCTCGCTTTGCCTGCATCACGAGCCGCTGCTTCCGGACATCGCCAGCCGCCTGCCGCACGAATGGATAAACCAGTCCACCCTGCCCGGCCGGCTGCTCGACCGCCTGCTGGCGGAAGCGCAACACCATGGCTGGCCGGGCCGCGAGCATCTGGACCAATTGCTTGAAACTCCCGAAGAAAGGGCTTTGGTAGCGACCCTGTTGTTCGATCCGTTCGATATCGAGAACGTTCAAACCGCTGCCGACCAAGCACTTTACGAATTGAAGCGGCAACACCTGAGGCAGCGGCTCAACGATATAGAACTGCAATCGGGCGGATCGACCGGCCGTTCCTACGAGGAGAATCTCGCCCTTTGGAAAGAACTCCTCTCCATCAAAAAAGAATTGAACCTGAAGTAATTCCGTCAGTCGCTTGCACCCCTTTTTTCATATAAAAGCCGGCTGACCGCAGCCACCCGCACACCACACAACTCCTACATGCCCAGCAGCAAAGCCAAGCACGCCGCCCCCGCCAAAAAGGCGAAGGACGACGGCCATTCCAAGGCACACCATCCCGAGCCCAAGGCCGACGCCAAGCATGCGCACGGCAAGATCTCCCACCCGCCCGCCAACCACGCGCGCAAACCCGAACCGGCGCCCGCCCACAAGCCCGCCCATCCTGCGCCTGTCCTGACCGGAAAGGCCGCCGCCGCCGCCGCCGCCAACGAGGCCGCCGCCGCCGCGACGAAGGAGTTCAAGGAGAAAGCGCTCGAGAACCTTTCCGGCGACCTGAACGACAAGATCCGCTACCTCATCCGCCTTTCCAAAGAGCAGGGCTACCTCACCTACGCAGACATCAACGAGGCGCTGCCCGAGTCCGTCGACAACCCCGAGGACATCGAGAACGTCATCTCCGTCCTCCAGAACCTCGAGATCGACATCCTCGACCCGCAGGAGGTCGAGGGCTACAAGCAGCGCCAGGAGGAGGCCGAGGAGGAGGAATCCCGCACGTCGAACAACGACATCCTCGACGACCCCGTCCGCATGTATCTCAAGCAGATGGGCCAGGTCCCGCTGCTGACCCGCGAGCAGGAGGTCGAGATCTCCAAGCGCATCGAAACCGCCGAGATGAACGCCCAGGCCGCCCTCTTCCCGCTCGGCCCGCTCGGCAAATACCTCTCCGACCTCGGCGAGAAGCTCCACCTCCGCACCGAGCGCTTCGACCGCCTCGTCATCGACAAGAAGATCGAGAGCCGCGACGCCTACTTCAAGAACCTCGAGAAGCTCGTCCACACCACCCGCGACAACGACGTCGCCGCCACCGAGGCGTGGAGCGACGCCCACAAGGCCCGCGACGAGCGCGCCCGCAAGAACGCCATGGTCCGCTTCAAGAAGCGCGACAACGTCCTCAAGGCGAGCTACGTCAAATTCTACTTCAAGCTGAAGGTCTTCGAGGAGTTCCTCGAGACCGTCCGCCCGCTCATCGACGACGCCAGCAAGGGCCTCGACCAGCTCCAGCGCGCCAAGCACCCGAAGTCGAAGAAGGACGCCGCCATCGACACCCGCGCCGTCCACACGAAGCTCAAGCACGTCGAGGCCGCCATGCGCCTCACCCCGCAGGCCCTGTGCGACACCGTCGCCACCGCCCGCCAGCACATCCGCGAGGCCCACCAGGCCAAGACCGAGATGGTCGAAGCCAACCTCCGTCTCGTCATCTCCATCGCCAAGAAATACACCAACCGCGGCCTCTCCTTCCTCGACCTCATCCAAGAGGGCAATATGGGCCTGATGAAGGCGGTCGAGAAGTTCGAATACCGCCGCGGCTACAAGTTCTCCACTTACGCCACCTGGTGGATCCGCCAGGCCATCACCCGCTCCATCGCCGACCAGGCCCGCACCATCCGCATCCCGGTCCACATGATCGAGACGCTCAACAAGGTGATGCAGGTCCAGAAGCAGCTCCTGCAGGAGTTCGGCCACGAGCCGACCCCCGACGAGGTCGCCGAGGAGATGAACCTGCCCGTCGAGCGCGTGCAGCAGATCATGAAGATGGCCCAGCAGCCCATCTCGCTCCAGTCGCCCGTCGGGGACGGCGACGACACCTCCTTCGGCGACTTCATCGAGGACAAGTCCGCCGAGAACCCCTACGACATGACCGCCTTCTCGCTCCTGCGCGAGAAGATCATGGACGTGCTCGACTCCCTCACCGAGCGCGAGCGCCGCGTGCTCACCCTGCGCTTCGGCCTCGTGGACGGCTACAGCCGCACGCTCGAGGAGGTCGGCAAGCAGTTCAAGGTCACCCGCGAGCGCATCCGCCAGATCGAGGCCAAGGCGCTCCGCAAGATGCGCCACCCGACGCGCATCCGCCAGCTTCACGGCTTCTTCGACGCCGAGCAGATCGACAACCCGCAGAACCTGCTGAAGAAGCCGCCGGCAATCCCGCCGCAGTTCATCAAGCAGCCGGGCGCTCCCGGCGCCGGCCAGCCGCCCTCGCGCCTGCCGTTCATGTTCCCGCCGCTCTAAGGCGCCGCTTTGGCGCTTTACTCATCATCGCCCCGGATTACCTTTTTCTCCGCCATGTCCTCCCCGCTCCTTCCCCTCGCCGTCTTCGGCATCGGTCCCACCGAGCTGATCGTCGTGCTGGTGATCCTGCTGCTGCTCTTCGGCGGCTCCAAGCTTCCGTCGCTCGCCAAGGGCCTCGGCCAGTCCATCAAGGAGTTCAAGAACGCGGCCAAGGACGACCCGGCGCCGGAGAAGAAGCCCGAGGCCAAGTCCGACGCCAAACCGGGCAACAACTGAGGCGGATCGTTATCCCTCTTTCCCGCCGCGCCGCCGGGCGCGGCTTTTTCATTCGCTGTGGGTCCGATACCCCGAAGCTTGCTTCGGCTTGGCCGGTAGAACGGGATTGAGCGCGGATTGCATGGGGTTCGAGTAAGAGTGCAGAGGTCTTGGCAAATGCCCCGGAGCTTGCTCCGGGGATTCTTTACTCCTCCCGCACCCAGCTCTTGAACGCCGCGAGCTGGTCCGGGCTGCCGAACACCAGCACGTCGTCGTGCGCCAGCAGCTTCTCATCTCCACCCGGGTTGAGGATGCGCAGGCCGCCGCGGTTGATGCCCGCCACCTGCACGCCGGTCTGCCGCGAAGGCGCGAGGTCCGCCAGCGTCCGGCCTCCCACCTTGCTGCCTGGCGGAATCTCGACGGTCTCCATCCGCACATCGTCGAAATTGGACGCCGGCGTGCGCCCGGTGACCGCCGTGAGAAACGCCTTGCCCGCCGCGGTCTGCTTCGGGTCGCCGAGCAGCAGCACCTTGTCGCGCGGGAACAGCGCCGTGTGGGGCCCGGGATTGCCCACCATCACCCCCTGCCGCTCCACGCCCGCGACGGTGCAGCCGAACTTCGAGCGCAGGGCCAGCTCGCCGAGCGTGCGCCCGCGCATGTCGGCCAGATCGGGCAGAGCGCATTCGGTCAGCGCCAGCTCCCATTCGCTGTGCTGGGCCAGCCACGGGGCCGCCGTGCCGCTGGTTTTCTTGTCCCCCTGCTCGAGCCGTTCCTTGAGTTCCACCTCCAGCACGCTGTGCCAGTAAACGAGCTTGCGGCTGAACAGCACCAGCACGACCACCACCACCAGCAGCACCAGCACCGGCAGCCAGCGGTGGCCCGTCTGCAACGGCAGGAATGCGCTCAGCCACAGGAACAGCAGCACGCCGCTCACGAACTTGAGCACCAGTTCCAGCAGCGGCGCCAGCCGCGCCCCATGCGCGTGGTTGGCGAAGAGCACCTGCGAAACCAGCATGGCCAGCGCCGCGAGGTTGCGCCAGATCGCCACCACCGGCGCCAGGATCAGCAGCCCGAGCGCGCTCCAGAACAACAGCAGCGGCCCGCCCGCGACCGGCCAGTCCGGCGGCAACAGGCGCACGGTCAGTTCCTGCAGCGGCCCCGAAAACGCCAGCAGGCCCGTGACGAGGAAGATCTCCACGCCGATCTGGATCAGGCGCTTGCGGGTCAGTTGCCAGAGCATGTTGCGGGCGCCCCGCAGCCGCAGCCGCTCCAGCCAGCCTTGGTAGGATTTCAGCCACGCTGACAGCCAGTCCGGCTGCCGCGCCTCCACCGCCTCGCTGAACGTCTCGGAATACCGTGCGAAGACCGGCGCGGCCAGCGTGGTCAGCAGCGCCACGCCCACCGCCACCGCCTGGAAGCTCCCCGGCAGCACGCCGCCCTCGACGCCGAGTTGCGCGATGATGATGGCAAACTCGCCCAGCGGCACCACCAGCAGGCCCACCCGCACGGCTTCGCGCGTCGGCGAGCCCGTCAGCAGCAATCCCGTGGCGCACGCCAGGCTGCGCCCGCCCAGCGCCAGCGCCGTCGCCACCAGCACCAGCAGCCACGCCTCCCCCAGCGCCCGCAGGTCGATCATCATGCCGATGGCGACGAAGAACACCGCGCTGAACACGTCCCGCAGCCCCTCGAACGCCCGGTCCACCTGCACGCGCTGCGGCGTGTCGGCCACGATGGCCCCGAGCAGGAACGCTCCCAGTGCCAGTGAAAACCCCGCCCGGGCCGCCAGCGTGGCCAGCACGAACAACAGGCCCGCCTGCACCAGCGTCGGCAGCTCCGCCCCGCCGGTCAGGCTCAGCTTGCGCAGCAGCCAGGGCACCAGCAGCACGCCGAGCACCCCGGCCAGCACGACGAAGGCCGTGAACAGCAGTGCGGTCTGCCCAAGCGAGGATTCATGCCCGGCGGCATGTCCCGCCGCCACCGTCGTGTAGGAGCCGAGGCCCGTCAGCAGCAACACCGCGATCACGTCCTCCACCACGAAGACGCCGATCGCCATCTGCCCGGCTTTTTCGTGGGTCGCCCCGATTTCCGCCAGCACCTTCATGATGATGGCCGAGCTGGAGATCATCAGCATGCCCGCCAGGAAGATCGTCTCCGTCGGCGTCAGCCGCAGCAGCCCCGCCGCCATGCGCGTCAACTGATAGACCACCATGGCCTCGACCACCGTCGCCAACACGAGGCCCAGCCCGAGCTTCCGCAGCTTGCGCAGGCTCAGCTTCATGCCGATGGAGAACATCAGGAACACCAGCCCGATCTGCGCCAGCGTCTCGATCCGATGCACATCGGTGACGACGGAGATCAAGGGCGTGTGCGGCCCCACCAGCATCCCGGCGACGAGGAACCCGACGACCACCGACAGCCCCGCCCGGTGGCACAGCCAGCCGACAAAGCCGGCCACCAGCAGCACCACCGCCAGATCCTGGATGAAGTCGATTCCGTGCATGATTCGCCGCCTCCGCGCGGCCGTGGCTTTAGGAACGCGCCGCGACTCCCGCGGGTCAAGCCCAAGCTCCCGGCCGGACCGCATACAAACCCGCAAGGCTCAACGGGTTTGGCTTTGACAATTTCGCTCGCACGCGGCTTTGATTCGGAAACCCCGCCACCGCCTCATGTTCAATCAACTGCTGGGACTTTTCTCCAACGACATCGGCATCGACCTCGGCACGGCCAACACCCTCGTCTACGTGAAGGACAAGGGCATCGTCCTCCGCGAGCCTTCCGTCGTGGCGGTCCACACCGCCAGCCGCAAGGTCCTGGCGGTCGGCGACGAGGCCAAGCGGATGCTCGGCCGCACCCCGGGCAACATCACCGCCATCCGCCCGATGAAGGACGGCGTCATCGCCGACTTCGACATCACCGAGGCGATGCTCCGCTACTTCATCAAGAAGGTTCACAACAACTCCAAGGTCGTCTCGCCCCGCGTGGTCATCGCCATCCCCAGCGGCATCACCGAGGTCGAGAAGCGCGCCGTCAAGGAATCCGCCACCCACGCCGGCGCCCGCGAGGTCATCACCATCCTCGAACCCATGTCCGCCGCCCTCGGCGTCGGCCTGCCCGTCGACGAACCCGCCGCCAACATGATCTGCGACATCGGCGGCGGCACCACCGAGATCGCCATCATCTCCCTTCACGGCATCGTCTTCTCCAAGTCCATCCGCGTCGCCGGCGACGAGATCGACCTCGCCATCATCAACTACATGAAGCGCGCCTACAACCTGCTCATCGGCGAGCGCACCTCGGAGGAGATCAAGATGACCATCGGCTCCGCCTACCCGCTCGAGCAGGAGCTGGCCATGGAGGTCAAGGGCCGCGACTCCGTCGCCGGCCTGCCCAAGACCATCCACATCACCTCGCAGGAAATCCGCGAAGCCATCGCCGACACCGTCGGCGCCATCGTCGAGGCCGTCCGCGCCGCCCTCGAGCGCTGCCCCCCCGAGCTTTCCGCCGACCTCGTGGACCGCGGCTTCGTCATGGCCGGCGGCGGCTCGCTCATCCGCGGCATCGACAAGCTCCTCTCCGAGAAGACCGGCCTGCCCGTCGTCGTCGCCGACGACCCGCTCTCCGCCGTCGCCAACGGCACCGGCGTCTTCCTCAGCAACATCGACGAGCTCTACCGGACCGCCGCCGACTTCTGAGCGCTGCGGGCTTGATCGATTATGCCCGTGACTCGGCGCTCTCATGGTCCCACTGGTAGGGCGAGGCGTCCCCGCCGAGCCGCTCGTTGATCATCCGGCTCGTCCGGAGGACTCGCCCTACCGACCAACCCGCTTCCTCCGCCGTGCTCCCCCGACGCTTCGACCAGACCCGTCCGTTTGTCACCCTCGGCATCGTGCTGCTCGTCTGGGCGCTGCTGCCGACGGTCCTCAAGGTCTTCACCCGCTCGGCCTTCTTCGAGATCCAGGCCACGCTCGCCGTGGCCGAGTCCTACGTGGCGGACCTGCAGAATTTCTGGAGTTCCAAGGCTCACACCAAGGACGACCTGCTGAAGGCCGGCCGCGAGACGGCCGGGCTCATCGCCCAATACGCCTACGGAGTGCAACAGACGGAGCAGCTCAAGGCCGAGATCCTCCGGCTCGAGAATCTCCTCCGCCTGCCCCCGGATCCGGAATACCGCTTCGAGCCCGCGCGCGTCGCCCGCCGCGACTTCTCCGGCTGGTGGCAGCGCATCATCATCCGCAAGGGCGAGAACTACGGCATCACCGTCGGCGCGCCGGTTGTCTATGTCGGCGGCGTGGTTGGGCGCGTGAGCGAGGTCTACCGCTACACCGCCGTGGTGGACCTCGTCACCAGCCCCACTGTGCGCCTCGCGGCCACGGTCGAGGGCGACAGCCGGCCCATCAGCTACCAGGGCGGCCTCAATTCCTCCTTCGTGGCGCCACGCGGCGCCGTCGAGTTCGTGCCGCTCGACGTTTTCGCCACCGCCGCCCGGCCGCGCCGGCTCGTGACGTCACCGCTTGGCGGCGTCTTCCCTGCCGGCCTGACCATCGGCGAGATCATCAACCTCGAGCTCGCGCCCGACGGTCTCTTCAAATCCGGCGAGGTGCAGCTCGACCAGCGGCTGGCCGAGCTGACCGAGGTCACCGTCCTCGTCCCGCTCAACCCGGAGGGAAGATGAGCAAGGGCATAGCAAGCCTCGTTGTAGCGGCGGTCTATGACCGCCGTCCGGCGCTCACAGAGCGCCGCTACAGCCCGCCAGCTTCCTGACATGCCGCCCCGCCCCGACTACCGCTGGCTCCTTGTGGTCTCCGCCAACCTGCTGCTGCTGTGGCTCACCGGAGCGGCCAACCACCACCTGTCGTCGGCCTGGTTCCCGTTCCGGGATTTCTTCACCGTGCATCTCTACCTCGGCGGACTCATGGTGACCTTCGCCGCCCTGCGGCTCGACGCCCGCAACGGCTTCATCGCGACCTTCGTCACCGGCCTGCTCGCCGATGCCGCCACGCCCTTGCCGTTCGGCACCAGCCTGCTGCTCCTCGGCCTCGCCTACGCCGCCCTGCTCTACGGCCGCCAGCGGTTTCCGCGCGACGAGCCCGTGTTCGGCGCCGTCGTGGCCCTGTTCGCCAACCTTTTTCTTTTCCTCGCGCTTTCGTTCTTCCTTGTCGGTTCCAATCCGCACCCGGCCCGCGCCTGGCTGAGGCTTTTCACGGACCTCCTCGCCTCGCAGCTTGTCATCTTCCTCGTGACCCCCTGGTTCCTCGCCCTGCAGGCTCGCACTTTCGATCTCGTCCGCATCCATCCCGAAACCGGCCGCCGCGTCGCCCCGGCGGATTTCTGAAACCTTTTGTTTGTCATTCTGAGCGAAGCGAAGTTCCGAGCGACGCGACATCCTCATCCATGAACCAGCACGCTGTCAGTCTCATCTGGATCCTTCGCTCCGCTCAGGATGACGGATCGTTCGGTTCCGGCACCACCAATACTCTACCCGCTACTCGCTACCCGCTCCTCGCTCCTTCCGCCTGATGTCCATCATCGAGACCCACCGCCGCCGCAATCCCCGCCTGCTCGCCTTCTACGCGCTGCTGGCGGCGATGGTGCTCCTGCTGGCCGGCGGGCTGGCCTACCGCCAGCTCCTCCGCAGCGGGCTCTACAGCGAGCGCGAGCGCACGCAGAGCCAGCGGCGCGTGGTCTATCCCGGGCCGCGCGGCAACATCTTCGATCGCGAGGGCCGCGTGCTCGTGGGCAACCAGCCGCGGTTCTCCGTCGTCCTCAACCTCGGCGAGCTGCGCGACGAGTTCGAGGCCGAGTCCGCCCGTTTCCGCAACCAGCCCGCGGCCACCCGCCCGTCCGGCCTCAAGCGCGCGGAGATGGCCCGCGCCGCCGTCGTCCAGCGCTACCTCGACCGCGTCAACCAGCTCATCGGCCGCACCGAGACCGTCAGCTCTCGCGACATCGAGCGCCAATACCTCCAGGCCCGGCTGCTCCCCTTCATCCTCCTCGACGACCTCGTGCCGGCGGAATACGCGAGGCTCATCGAGCGGCTGCCCGTCAACTCGCCCCTGCAGGTCTACACCTCCAGCACCCGCTTTTATCCGCACGGCCCGGCCGCCGCCCACACGCTCGGCTACGTCGGGTTGAGCGACGATCTCGAGCCCGAGGGATTCCCGGGCGAGGACCTCATGACCTTCAAGATGCGCGGTCAATTCGGCCGCAACGGGCTGGAGATGCAATTCGACCAGCAGTTGCAGGGCGATGCGGGCGGCCAGATCTACCTCGTCGACCACGCTGGCTTCAAGGCCTCGGAGCCCATCGAGAAGCTCATGCCCCGCCAGGGGCAGAATCTCGCCGCCAGCCTCGACATCGACCTCCAGCTCGCCGCCGAGCGGGCCATCGGCGACAAGGTGGGCGCCGCCGTCGCCCTCGATGTGCAGACCGGCGAGGTGCTCGTGCTGGCCTCCAAGCCTTCCTACGACCTCAACGACTTCGTGCCGCGCCTTTCCACCGAGGCGGCGCGGCAGATCGAGCAGTCCGGCGCGTGGCTCAACCGCGCCATCCAGGGCCAGTATCCCCCGGGCTCGACCTTCAAGGTCGTCACCGCTGTCGCCGGCCTGCGCTCCGGCGCCATCGACCGGCGCACCGCCCACGTCATCTGCCCGGGCTTCCTCATGGTCGGCAGCCGCCGCTTCCCATGCAACGCCCGCGAGGGCCACGGCGAGGTGGACCTCCAGAAGGCCATCGCCGTCTCCTGCAACGTCTTTTTCTACAAATACGGCGTCGAGATGGGCGAAAAAATCCTCGCTGCCGAGGCCCGCCGCTTCGGGTTCGAGCACTCCACCGGCATCGAGCTGCCGCACGAGTTCTCCGCGCCCCATGTCGCCAGCCCGGAGTGGAAGCGGAAGCTGCTCAACGAATCCTGGTATCCCGGCGACACAGCCAACATGTCCATCGGCCAGGGCGACACGCTCGTCAACCCGCTGCAGGTCGCCTGCATGGTCGCCTCCTTCGCCCGCGGCGAGACCGAGACCAAGCCGACGCTCCTGCACGTCCCCGGTCGCGCCCCGCAGCACAGCACGCCCATCGGACTCAATCCCACCGACTACGCTGCCATCGTCGAGGCCATGGAGCAGGGCTACATGTTCGGCAGCGGCAAGCTCGCCAAGGTCGAGGGCCTCCGCGCCGCCACCAAGACCGGCACCGCTCAGAAGGGCCGCATCGATCTTGCCTGGACCGTCGCCTTCGCCCCCGTGGACAATCCTCGCATCGCCATCGCCGTCGTCATGGAAGGCCAGGAGCCCGACACCACCTACTGGGGCGGGCTCCACGCCGCGCCGGTCGTCGGCGCCATTCTCAAGGAATGGAAAGACAAGCAGGACGGCAAATCGTCATCCATCCGGATCGCCGGCGCACCGTAGAAACCCGGCGGCTGCGGGTTTGCCTATCTCCTGGGCCGGCGCATACTGCCTGCATCCCCCTCCGTCATCCCATGAAGTCCCTCCGCCTGATGTTTGCTTTCGCGGCCGGTGCGTTGCTCGCCCCGCTTGCCGTCACACTGGTTGCCTCGCCCGCTCCAGATTATCTTTCGATGGAGCGCGAATCGGTCCTCACCCGCATCGTCGATCTGCTGGAAGCCCGTCGTGCCTCGGGCACCGCCGACCTTGATGAAATTGCCAAGGCCCGGCTGAAGTTGCATACGTTCCGACGAGACGCAGCCACCACCGTGTCCGGCAAGATCCGCCAGCAGGAATTGATCGTCGAACTGCTGACGAAGCAATACCAACTCCAATTGACCCGCTGGGATGCAGGCCTGGCTGACGAACTTGTGCTGCTTCGCTCGGCCGACTCTGTCCTCGCCGCCCGGCAACTACTCACGGAGTTGAAGGCACGCGAATCGAAGGACTGACCCGGATGAAACGCCCGCCCACCGACCTCGAACTGATCGAGGAGATATACCACCGGTATTATTCCTCCTACATCGACCCTCGCCGACTGGAGAAGGACCGTTACGCCAAGCTCCATGTCCCCATCGATATCCCAGCGCTGGCGGAGCACTTCGGCGTGGACTCAGACATCATCTTCGGGCGGCTCCACTATCACCTGAACAACAAATACGGCTACGAGGTGAGCGAGGGCCCCGGCGACGGCGAGCGCAAGACCCGGGTGGACCTCTTCTTGATTCGCGTGGGCGGCGACAAACACTGCGTGCAATTCCCGCTGCTGGCCTCGCTCGTCGCCGATCTGCGCGAACAGCGCAACCAATACCTCTGGTCGCTCTGGCTTTCCATCCCCGCCGCGATCATCTCCCTGATCTCGCTGACGATAGCGCTGACCACCTGCTCCGCACCAGCCAGCGGCTAGGAGCTTAACCATGAATACCCCTTCACCCCAGCTCTCCGAAATCGGCCAGATCGCCATCATCGTCGGCGACGTGGCCAAAGCCACCGCCTTCTACCGCGACGTGCTCGGGCTGAAATTTCTCTTCCCGGCCGGACCGAACATGGCCTTCCTCGCCGCGGGAACCGTCCGGATCATGCTCACCACGCCGCAGGGCGCGGGTGAGGTCGGAAAGAACTCCATCCTTTACTTCAAGGTGGACGACATCCACGCCGCGCACGCGGCCATCGTCGCCCGCGGCGCACAGAAAGCCAGCGATCCCCGCCTCATCGCGAAGATGCCCGACCATGAATTATGGATGGCCGCCGTCCGCGATCCCGAGGGCAACATTGTCGAATTGATGAGCGAGGTGCGGAAGCAGCGCGCTACTTCTTGAGCCCGCCGCAGAACCGGGCCAGCCGCTCGACGCCCTTCTTGATGATCCCGTCGGAGGTCGCGTAGCTGAGCCGGAGGTAGCCCTCGGCGCCGAAAGCCGAGCCGGGCACGGCGGCGACCATCTCCGCCTCGAGCAGCTTCGCGCAGAAATCCGCGTCCTTGAGCCCGAAGCTGGAGATGTTCGGGAAAAGATAGAACGCTCCCTGCGCCAGCAGGCAGGAGATGCCGGGGATCTTCCCAAGCTCGGCGTGCAGGAACTTCCGGCGGCGGTCGAAGGCGGCGAGCATCGTCTTCAGCGCCGCGGCGGTCTTCTCCTTCTCCTTCAGGGCCGCCAGCGCGCCGAACTGGGCGAAGGTGGTGACGTTCGAGGATTGCTGGCTCTGGATCTCGGCGATGGCCTTGGCGATCGGCGGCGGCGCGACCAACGTGCCGATGCGCCAGCCGGTCATCGCGTAGGTCTTGGAGAACCCGGCGACCACGATGGTGCGCGCTTCGACCTCCGGGCCGAAGGTGGCCACGCAGGTCGGCTTGGCGCCGTCGTAGATCAGGTGCTCATACATCTCGTCGGAGAGGATGTAGAGGTTGTGCTTGAGCGCGACGGCGGCGATGGCCTCCAGCTCGGCGCGGGTGTAGACCGCGCCGGTCGGGTTCGACGGCGAGTTGAGGATCAGCAGCCGGGTCTTCGGGGTGATGGCGGCCTCGAGCTGCGCGGGCGTGAGCTTGAAACCGGCCTTGTCGTCGCAAAGCACGAACCGGGGCGTGGCGCCCGCGAGCTTCACCATCTCGGGATAGCTCACCCAGAACGGCGCGGGCACGACGACCTCGTCGCCCGGCGAGCACGTGGCGAGAACGGCGAGGTAGCACGAAAACTTGCCGCCCGGCGATACGACGACCTGCCCGGGGGCGACCTTCAGGCCGTATTCCGCGCCGTAGCGCTCGGCGATGGCCTGCCGCAGCGGCTCGATGCCGGGCGTGGGGGCATACTTGGTCTTGCCGGCCTTGAGCGCGGCGATGCACGCCTCCTTGATGTGCTCCGGCGTGTCGAAGTCCGGCTCGCCCGCCGCGAACCCGCACACGTCCTCGCCCGCGGCGGCCAGCGCTTTCGCCTTCGCGTCGATGGCGAGGGTCGGCGATGGCGCGACGTTGCGGGCCCAGGTGGACAGCGGAGCGGGTGCGTTCATGGCGGCCCGACAAAAGGGCCGCGCACCGGTCAACGCAAGTCCTTCAACGCCGCTTGCCCCTACGTGGCGCGGGCTTTCCCGTCATAGCCCGCTGCTTTTTTGCGGCAGCACTGCGCCGCTTGCGCGAGCGCGATTTCTTCCGCGCCGGCTCGGGCGGTGGTGGCGGCGGGACGGCAATGGGCATCTCCAACTGGCCGGCCGCCTCGGATTCGAGCTGCGGCAGGTAGGCCTCGACCGCGGCGCGCACCAACTGGCCGACGCTGGTGTGCTTGCTCCGCGCCGTCTTCTTAAGCAACTGCCGGATGCGCGCCGGCAGGCGCACCGACACCTGCAACTGCGCCGGGCGGACCACCAGCACGTTGCTGAAGTCGAACCGCGCCAGCGCGGCGCGGATGATGCCGCTGACCGACTCGGCCTTGCCCAGCCGCACCGGCTCGCTCAGCCGGTCGAGGAACTCGACCTCGAGCGCCATCGCAAAGGGGGCGTTGCCGCCGCTTTTCCCGTGTCCGGCCATGTCAGAATCGCTCGATTTTCGCCTCGGGGATGACCGGGGCGTCGCCGCCGAGCGCCGCCGGATCAAACACGCCCGCTGGCAGCGCGAGGCCGAGCGCGACAGCGAGCACGGTGAAGCGGGTCTTGTCGCGCGTCTGGTGGTTGCGCACGTCAATGGACTTCACGATCCATTGCTCGCCCGACTTCTTGAGGTCCAGCACGGTGATGCTCTTGACCGGCGCGCCTTTCGGACCCAGCAACTCCGCCGCGAGGAGCGCCTGGAACTGCGTGTCGATGAACACGCGCACGCCGGTCAGCTCCGGTCGCGCTGCGGCCATGTCCGTCGGTGGATACAGCAGCACGCTGTGCGCCGGCCGGCCGCGCGCCCGGGCGATGCCCTCGAAGACGAAGTCGGTCCAGAACAGGAACGGCATCTGCAGATCGAAGACGGTCAGGTCAGTGCCGGCGATCGGCTCGAATGAATCCGCGGGCGACAATTCCTTGGCGGTTCCACCTGTGACCGCGCCCTGCCAGCTCCACGCTGCCGGGTTTGGACCGTTTTGGATGAGCCAGCGGTGTTCCTCTCCACCCGCGGGCAGGCTCAGGCGGGTGAGCGGACCATCCATGCCGCGCGTGCCGAGCATCCGGCCGGTCAGGGTGCGCTCCGGGTCCTTGCGCGGCAGCACGCGCAATTCAAACGCCAGCCAGTAGTCGCCGGCGATGCCGGCCCGGCGGAACTCGTCGAGGATGCGCTCTCCCTCGGCCTGGTCGGGCCGTCCGCCGCCGACAAAGGTCGGCGCGGGGCGGAAACGATTGTCCTGCGCGAAGACAGTCGCGCCATGCGCGGCCAGCAGCGCGGCCAGCAAAAAGAAAGCCCGGCGGGCGGCCGGGCTCGCGGGGAAGCGGATTTCAGGGATTCTTCGGCTCACCCGGCGGGGGAGTTGCGGGTTGGGCGGCGGTTGCGTCCGGTGGCGTGGTCGCGGGGGCGGTGGCGGCCGGGGCGCTCACGGCGGGCAGGTCGGCCTGGCTGGCCGCCTTGGCGAGGCCGGCCTGGCGGACGTGCGCGAGATAAAGCAGGAAGCTGATCACGAAGAACGCGATGGTGGCATATTTGGTGGCCGACACCAGAACGTTGCCCGTCTCGGCGCCGAAGGTGGACTCCATGCTGCCGCCGCCCATCGCGGCGACCCCGCCGTCCGACTTGGCCTTCTGCATGAGCACGACCAGGACGAGGAACAGGGAAACGAGGATCAGGATGAAAGTGAAAATGCCGATAAGCAGGCTCATAAAGGGTGCAGAACAGACGGAGTGAACCCGGCTTTGTCAAACAAAGTTCTGCGGCGGTAGTGTCCTGATTTGCCGGCCAAGGGCCGGCGCAAGCTGCTGCGGGACCGGGTTTTCAGGCGCTCACGCCTTCTTCTGCGGCCGGTCGTAGAAGATGCGGATGCCCGCCGACTTCTTCTGCAGGATTTCCTGGGCGCGCTGGAGGGCGCGCTTGGTGCTGACGGTCGGGTTGGTCTCCGCGGGGAAGATGTTTCCGGCGCCGATGCGGTCCAGCGCGCCGCTGTCGCGCAGCACGCGCTCGACGTCGTCGGTCACGCCGCTGATGAGCAGGTGGCGGCCGTTTTCCTTCAGCGAGGCGGTCAGCTCGAGCAGGGCCATGACGGTGGTGGCGTCGAGATGCCGTGCGTTCTTGAGCCGGAGCACGAAGACCTTGATGTCCTCGTTCTCGGCGAGCTGCCGCACTTGCTGCTGGAAGATGTCGGCCGCGCCGAAGAACAGCTCGCCCTCGACGTGGATGATGGAGATTTCGCTGTGCGGGCGCTGGTTGTCATCATCCAGCTCGGTGAGGGCGCCGGTGTCGCTGAAGGTGTATTCCTGCAGCGTGGGGGCGGCGGCTTTGCGGAGGAAGGAGGCGAGCGAGATGCCGACGCCGGCGAAGATGGCCGTGTCGAGGTCGAGGAACAGCGTGCAGAGGAACGTCGTCCAGAAAACGATGGCGTCGGAGCGGGTGGCCCGGCGCACGATGCGCATCCGGTCCCAATCCACCAGCCGCCACGCCACGAGCATCAGCATGGCCGCCAGCGCCGCCGTGGGGATGAGGTTGGCGAAACGCGCCACCGCCAGCACGATGACGAGCAGCAGGCCGCTGCTGAACACACCGGCCATCTGCGTGCGACCGCCCGCATGGAGGTTGAGCGCGCTGCGCACGAACGAGGCCGAGCCGGGCATGGCGCCGAAGGTGACGGCGCCGAGGTTGCCGGCGCCCATGGCGACCAGCTCGCGGTTCGGGTCCACCCGCTGGCCGGCGCGCGTGGCAAGCGTGGTGGTGATGGAGATGGCTTCGAGCGTGCCAAGGATGGCGGCGGCCAGCGCGACGCTGAACACCTGCGGCACGAGCAGGGCGCCCTGCCCGCTCAGCGGAAACCCGGTGAAGATGGGCATGGTGCCGGCGACCGCGCCGGCATCGCGCACCAGCTCGACGCCCTGCTCGTCGAGCTTGAGGAAATACGCGGCGGCGCCCGCCAGGATCATGATGACGAGTCCCTCCGACCAGTTCGGACGGAGACGGCGGATGACGAGCAGAAGCAGCAGGCTGCTGGCGCCGATCAGGGCGGTGGGCGGATGGATCTCGAGCTGCACCAGGCTGGTGACGAGGTGCCGGGCGATGTTGATGAGGTCCACATGCTCGGGCTGGCCGATGCCGAGGAGGTTGCCGATCTGGCCGGCGGCGATGAGCACGGCCACGCCCGCGGCGTAGGCCACGACCACGGTGCGCGAGACGAACTGCGTGAGCCCGCCGAGCTTCAGGACGCCCGCGCCGATCTGGATGAGCCCGACGAGGCAGCCGAACACGAGCACCTTCTGCAGCGCGGTGAGCTCGGTGGCGGGCAGGGAGGCCAGCATGCCGGCCACGATGATGCTGATGGTGTTGGTCGGACCGAAGATCAGGTGGCGCGAGGTGGTGAACAGCGCGCAGAACAGCCCGCCGATGATGGCGCACGCCAGCACGGACTGCACGGGCAGGCCCGCCACCAGCGCGAAGCCGATGGCCTGCGGGATGGTCATCAGCGCCACCGTGGCGCCCGACATCAGGTCGGCCCGGAGCTTGGCGCGATCGTAGCGCCGGATCTCGCGGTAGATGGGCGGGACCGGGTCGGTCTTGAGGTAGTCGGCGACGTCGGTCAGGCCCTCGACCGCGGTGTTCAGAACCTTGCTGGCAACCTGCTCGGGCCGTGATCGGTCGTCCACGGCGCGTCAGCCTCCGACGCCGAGCTTGTCCAGCAGGCGCTGCAGGTCGTCGTTGCCCTGGTATTCGATGATGATGCGCCCGCGCTTGGGCGAATGACGCAGGGTGGTCCGGGCGCCGAGGTGGGATGTGAGGCGCTTCTCGATGTCGCCGACGGCGGTGGCCTCGGCCGGGGGCATGCGGCGCTTCTTGCCGGGCCGGCCGCCGCGGCGCAGCAGCTCCTCGAGCGCGCGGACGCTCAACCCGCCCTCGAGGCAGCGGCGGGCGAGCAGGAGGCGCTCGGCGGAGTTCTCGACGCCGAGCAGCACCTTGGCGTGGCCGACGCTGAGCAGGCCTTTGCCGAGGTAACCCTGGATCTCCGGCTCGAGCCCGATGAGGCGGAGCGAATTTGCGACGGAGGCGCGGGCCTTGCCGACACGCTGGGCGGCGGCCTCCTGGGTGAGATCGAAATCGCGGATGAGGCTGGCGTAGCCGTGGGCCTCGTCGATGGGGTTCAGGCCCTCGCGCTGGAGGTTCTCGATGAGCGCGAGCGTGGCCGACGACGCGTCGGAGGACGTCATCACCCTCGCCGGGATGGTCCTGAGCTTGAGCTGCTGGAACGCGCGCCAGCGGCGCTCGCCGGCGATGAGCTGGAACCGGTCGCCCGCGGCCCGCACCACGATGGGCTGCAACAAACCCTCCGCGCGGATGCTCTCGACCAGCTCGGCCAGCGCCTCGGGGGCGATGTCCTTGCGCGGCTGGTAGGGGTTGGGCTCGATGAGATGGACCGCGATCTCGCGGTAGCCGTTGAGCAGCTCGGGCGCTGGCGCGGCCGGCTGGACCGGGGCGGCGGAAGGAACCGCCGGCTTGGGTGCGGTGCCACCGCTGGCGATGAGGGCGCCGAGTCCGCGTCCGAGCCGGGATTTGCTGGTGGCCATGTTACTTGGCTTGCGGGATGAAGAGCGTCTGGCCGACCTGCAGCTTGGTCGGGTCCGCGATCTTGTTCGCGTTGATGATGTCCTGGACGCTGGAGGTGTGCTTCTGGGCGATGCCGGAGAGCGTGTCGCCGGACTGGACGGTGTAGTTGACGCCCTGCTTGGGGAAGTTGTCCTTGAACTCCGTCTGCACCGGCGGGCGGGTGGCCTGGCCCTTGGCGAGCGCATCGAGGGCGGCCTGGGTGGATTTGCCGAGCTTTTCCATCTGGGCGGCGACCTGCTGCAGGATGTCGCGCTTCTGGGCGGTGAGGCCGGAAGAGAGGGACTTGTTCATGTCGGCCACGGCCTCGTTGAGCTGGCTCATGGTCACGTAGTTCATGTTGTCGTGTGCGCGCAGGATGCTGTTCTCGCGGTTGAGCTGCTCGACCGCGAGCGAGAGCTCACCGACGCGCTGGGTCAGCAGGCGGATGTCCTCGCGCATGTTGGCCACATCCATGGCCACGCTGTTGATGTTGGGTTGGGCGGCGGCGGTAAGGGCGCCGAGAGTCAGCAGGCCGGTGAGAAGGGCGATGCGCTTGAGCATGGCCGGCATGTTTGGCCATTTGCCTGCCAAAAACAAGCGAAGAGCCCTAAAAGCCGTTCTAAGCTTTCGGTTTCGGGAACGGCTGCCTCGCTATCAACTCCGGCATCGGCTGCGAGGGCAGCACGGTGCCCTCAGGCACCGGGAATCCCCGCAGGAACTCGGATGCCGGGAGCATCTTTCCTCCGGGACGCTGCAGTTTGCGCAGGCGGAGCATCCCCTGCCCCGTTGCCACAAACAACCCGTCGGCATCCGCGCCCAGCACCGTGCCGGGTTCTGCAGGTTTGTCATCTAATAGATGACAAACGTCCGCGAGGCCGAGCTTCACGGGCTGCCCGGCGATCGGAACGGAACACCCGGGCCAGGGAAACAGGCCGTTGATCCGCGCGGCCACTGCGGCCGCGGGGGCCGCGAAGTCGAGCGCGCCGTCGGTTTTCTGCAGTTTGCGGCAGTAGGTCGCCACAGCGTGATCCTGCTCGCGAAACTCCAGGGCGCCGGCCGCGAGCTTCGGCAGTGAACGCGCCAGCAGAGGCACGCAGGCCTGCGCGAGCTTCGCTTCGACCTCGAGGGCAGTGTCCAGTGGATCGACTGGAACGCGCTCGATGTCGGCCACCGGCCCGGCGTCGAGCGCGCGCACGATGCGCATCAACGTCACTCCCGTCTCGCGCTCGCCGCAGGCCACGGCGGTCTGGATCGGCGAGGCGCCGCGGTATTTCGGCAGGATGGAAGCGTGGAGGTTCAGCGTGCCGAGCCGCGGCGTGCCGATGAAGTCCGGCGTGAGGATGTGTCCGCAGGCCATGACCAGCGCCACGTCGGCACCGAGACCGGCGAACTTCGCCGTCTCCTCCGCCGTCAGCTTTTCCGGCTGGAACACCGGCACTCCCCGCGCCTCCGCCCATTGCTTGATGGCGTTGGGCTGCACCTTCTGTCCGCGCCCGGCGGGCCGGTCAGGCTGCGTATAAACGGCAGTGACCTGCGCGATGCCGCTCCCCTCGCCCGCCTGTCCTGAGCCTGTCGAACGGACCAGCCAGTCCAGCGCCGGCAAGGCGATGGCGTCGGAGCCCATGAAGACGAGTTTGAGCATGGAAGACGAATACCCGATCCGTCATTCTGAGCGAAGCGAAGAATCCAGCGGCACAATCGTCGCGCGCATCATCATGGATTCTTCGCTTCGCTGCTGATGAACTCCCTTGTTTGTCATGCTGAGCGCAGCGAAGCATCCAGTTGGGAGAACGCAGCCAGCGAGCGCGCCGGCTACCCTGATGGACCCTTCGCTCCGCTCAGGGTGACAGACCGGGGTGAGTTCATCTCTGGAAACCGCCGAATGCGTTGCGCTTTCGTTGGATGTCTCAGAATGACAGGAAAGGCACATCTCAAAGCCTCAATCCTCCAGCACCGCCGGCTCGTCGAATTCGTCCGCCGGCGCCGGCTTGCCGCGCTTCTGCGCGCGCTGCGCCAGCCGCTGCTCGACCGGCTGCTTCTTCTTGCCGATGAGATCGAAGTGGATCGGGCAGCCGTCGAGGCCGAACTCCTTGACCAATCCGGCCTCGAGGTAGCGGCGATACTGCTCCGTCAGCTTCTCCTCGCGGTTGCAGAACACCTTGAACCGGAAAGGACGGTTGCCGGTCTGCGTGGCGTAGTAGGCGCGGAAGCGCTGGTTGCCGACGGCGGGCGGAGGAGTGCGCGTGGTCAGGTCGATGATGGCCTGGTTGAGCTTTGCCGTCGGGATCTTCCGGTCGAGCCGCTCGTGGAGCGCCCGCGCGGCCTTGAGCATGCGCTCGATGTCGTTGCCGGTCAGCGCCGAGACAAACATCACCGGCGCGCCCGGGGTGAAGAACAGCCGGTGGTGCAACGCCTTCTCGAATTCTTCCCGGAAATCGCGTTCGCCATCGTATTGCTTCAGCTCGCCGCGGCGCAGCGCGGCGAAGACGAGATCCCACTTGTTCACCACCACGACGATGGGGCGCGCCGCCGCGATGATCTCGCCGGCGATGGCCTTGTCCTGCTGGGTCACGCCGTCCACCGCGTCGAGCACCATGAAGACGACGTCCGACTGGTGGATGGCCTCGACGGAGCGGAGCCGGGAGAAATACTCGACCGACGACGCGAGTTTCGTCGCCGCCCTCATGCCGGCGGTGTCGATGAGCCGGAACGGCCACTTCCGGCCGTCGCGCGCCTTGAAGTCGAAGGAGATCTCGACGGAATCCCGCGTGGTGCCGGGCACGTCGGAGACGATGAGCCGGTCGCTCTTGAGCAGCCGGTTGCTGAGCGAGGACTTGCCGACGTTGGGCCGGCCGATGAAGGAGATGGTCAGCCGCGAGTGGTCCTCCTTGTTTTCCGTCTCCGGACCGAGTTTCTCCAGCACCGCGGTGCGCAGCTCGGCTTCGCCGTTGCCATGCTCGGCGGAGAGGTAGAACGGCTCGCCGAAACCCAGTCGGTAGAACTCGGCGATGTCCGCGATCTTCTCCTTGCCGCTGTCGGCCTTGTTTGCGACGAGGATGACCGACTTTTTGCTCTTCCGCAGCAACGCGGCCACCTTCTCGTCGAGCCCGGTCACACCTTCGCGGGCATCCACCGTGAAAAGGATGACATCGGAGGTCTGCACGGCGAAGCGCACCTGCTCCTCCGAGGCTTTCGTGATCCGCGCGGGAGTGTCTCCGCCGGTCAGGCCGAGGCCGCCGGTGTCGAGCAGAGTGTAATTGCCGTCCTCGATCTCCGCCGACACGACGTCGCGCGTCACACCCGGCTGGTCGTGGACGATGGAGATGCGGCGGCGGGCCAGCCGGTTGAACAGGCGGCTCTTGCCCACGTTGGGGCGGCCCACGATGGCGACGGTGCGGGACATGGCGGGGGAAGTAGTGAGTAGCGAGTAGCGGGTAGCGAGCAGGAAAAGATGCCAAGGTAGGGCGCGACCGCTGGGCGCGCCGAAAAATGCGCGCGGCGGGCCCAGCGGTCCCGCCCTACCCCAAATTCAACGGCGCTTGGACTGCACGAACCTCTCCACCCGGTCGCAGGCTTCGACCAACTGCTCGTAGCCGGTGGCGAAGCAGGCGCGGACGTGCCCGCGGCCGTTCTCGCCAAAGGCGGCCCCGGGGACGACGGCGACCTTGTGCTTTTCCAGCAAGCCGACGGCGAAGGCCTTCTCGTCCAGCCCGGACGCCGTGATGTCGGGAAACGCGTAGAAAGAACCGCGCGGCGAGTGGCACTTCAGGCCGATCTCGTTGAAGCGGCGGACGACGAGGTCGCGGCGGCGATGGTATTGCTCGCGCATCTTCAGCACCTGGTCCCAGCCGTGCTTGAGCGCCTCGAGCGCGCCTTCCTGCGCGATGATCGAGGCGCACATCATGGCATATTGGTGCACCTTCATCATGGCGTCGATCAGCGCGGCCGGGCCGCAGGCATAGCCGATGCGCCAGCCGGTCATCGCGAAGGCCTTGGAGAAACCGTGCAGGAACACCGTCCGCTCCGCCATGCCGGGGAAAGTGGCGATGCTCGTGTGTGTGCCCTCGAACGTGAGCTCGGAGTAGATCTCGTCGCTCAGCACGAGCAGATCCTTCTCCACGCAGAACGCCGCGATCTCCGCCAGTTGCTGCTTCGAGCAGGCGCCGCCGGTCGGGTTGCACGGCAGGTTGAGCATGAGGATCTTCGCGCCCGGCTGCCACGCGGCGCGGAGCGCCGCGGCGGTGAGCGCGAAGTTGTCCTTCGCGAACGTCGGCACCGCGATGGCCTCGCCGTGCGCGAGCGCGATGCTCGGGTGATACGAGACGTAGCACGGCTGGTGGAACATCACCTTGTCGCCGGGGTTGCAGAAGGCGCGGAACGCGAGATCGAGCGCCTCGCTGACGCCGACGGTGACGATCACCTGGTCGTCGGGCCGGTAGCCGATGCCGAAGTGCGTCTCGACGTAGGCGGAGATCTCCTTGCGCAGCTCGAGCAGGCCGAGGTTCGAGGTGTAATAGGTCTTGCCCTTCTCCAGCGCGTAGATCGCCGCCTCGCGGACGTGCCACGGCGTGACGAAGTCCGGCTCGCCCACGCCGAGCGAGATCACGTCCTGGCCCTTCATCTTGGCCACGAGTTCGAAGAAGTCGCGGATGCCGCTCTTGGGCAGCGCGGCCACGTGTTTCGCGACGTATTGGGAGGGATTCATTGGTCTGGTCGGCTGCCGTGGGGTGGAGCGCGTTGTCCCCAACGCGCTGAGCCGGTTGAGGGCAACCGGCTCCACCTTTCGGCTTCGCCGTAAAAAGGATTACGGGGCGACACTGAGGCGCGCGGCCGAGGACTCGCCGTTCTCGAAGAGATAGCCGGATTCCTTGTAGCTGCGCAGCATGAAGTGCGTGGAGGTCGCCAGCACGCCCTCGATGGTCGAGAGCTTTTCCGACACGAACGCGGCCACCTTCTGCAACGACGGGCCGTTGACGAAGAGCAGCAGATCGTAGCCGCCGGACACGAGGTAGCACGACTCGACCTCGGCGAACCTGCTGATGCGGTCCGCCAGCCGGTTGAACCCGCCCCCGCGCTCCGGGGTGATGCGGACCTCGATGACGGCGCGGACGTTGGCGGCGGCGGCGGCCTCGCGCGAGAGATCGAGCACCGGACGCCAGCCGAGGAAGATTTTATCTTTCTGCAACTGTTCCAGGTGCTGCTTGACTTCGGCCTCGGGCAGCCCCGCGACCTGCGCCATCTGCGCGGTCATGAGATGCCCGCCTTCGAGCAGCAGCTTGAGAACAGGGTCCATAGGAGCGCGCAGGGTGACAGAGGGGGAAACCGCTAATCCACACTTATTTTCAAAAATGACAGAGTGCGTTGCCGACCAGAAGGTAGGGCGGAGCGGCCCGCTCCGCCGCGGCGCACCGGGCCGGTGCGCCCTACCCAAAGATTAATGTTTATTCGTGCCCATTAGTGGTTTCCCTGCCCTCTCCCGATGTTCGACCATCTCACCGAGAAACTGACCCAGACCCTGCGCAACCTGCGCGGCGTCGGCCGGCTGTCCGAGGAAAACATGGCCGCCGCGCTCAAGGAAGTGCGCGCCGCCCTGCTCGCCGCCGACGTGCACTTCAAGGTCGCGCGCGAGTTCATCGACCGCGTCCAGACCGCCTGCGCCGGCCAGGAGGTGCTCAAGTCCGTCACCCCCGGCCAGCAGATCATCAAGATCATCCACGACGAGCTGGTGAAGCTCCTCGGCGAGGGCACCACCGAGCTGGCCGCGACGCGTCCGCTCAAGATCCTGATGGTCGGTCTCCACGGCTCGGGCAAGACCACCTCCACCGCCAAGCTCGGCAAGCTCCTCAAGAAGCGCGGCAGCCGGCCCTTCGCCGTCGCGTGCGACATCTACCGCCCCGCCGCCATCGACCAGCTCGAGATCCTCGCCAAGCAGGAGCAGCTCGGCTTCCACGCCGACCGCGCCTCCAAGGACGTCCCCGCCATCGGCAAGCAGGGCCTCGAGGCCGCCGTAGCGGCCAATGCCGATGTCATCCTCTTCGACACTGCCGGCCGGTTGCAGATCGACCACGACCTCATCGCCGAGGTGAAGCGCCTCCGCGAGGCCGTGCAGCCCGACGAGGTCATCCTCGTCGCCGACGGCGCGCTCGGCCAGGAGGCCGTCAACGTCGCCAAGGCCTTCCACGACGCCCTCTCCCTCACCGGCCTGATCCTGACCAAGCTCGACGGCGACGCCCGCGGCGGCGCGGCGCTCTCGATCAAGTCCGTCACCGGCGTGCCGATCAAGTTCATCGGCACGGGCGAGAAGGCGGAGAACTTCGAGGTCTTCCATCCCGACCGGCTCGCCTCGCGCATCCTCGGCATGGGCGACGTCGTCTCGCTGGTCGAGAAGGCGCAGGAGAACATCGACCAGCAGGAGGCCGAGCGCATGGCGGAGAAGATGCGCAAGGCGGATTTCAACCTGGAGGACTTCCTCGCGCAGATGCAGCAGGTGAAGAAGATGGGCTCGATGCAGTCCCTCATGGGCATGATGCCCGGCATGAGCGGCGCGCAGCTGCCCGACGATGCCGACGCGCAGATGAAGCGCACCGAGGCCATCATCCACTCCATGACCATCCAGGAGCGGCGGAAGCCCGGCATCCTCAACGGCAACCGCCGCATCCGCATCGCCAAGGGCGCGGGCGTCAAGGTCGTCGAGGTCAACCAGCTCCTCAAGCAGTTCGAGCAGATGCAGAAGCTGATGAAGCTGATGAAGGGCGGGAACCAGAAGAAGCTGATGCGCCAGATGGAGGCCATGAAGGGCCGCGGCGGCCTGCCGGGGTTCTAGGCTTGATTATGCCAATGTCCGAGTGTCATGCGCAAAGAAACCGAGATAGTTCAGCATAAGGTTCGCTTGGCGATTGGGTGGCTCCACCACGCCTATCACAAGACACCTTGGATATTCATGACGGAGGCGGATATCCAATGCCACTTCTACGCTTGCTTGCTCAAGTATTCGTCGAAAGCGCGGCGCGTGATTGTTCGTGATGGAGACGATCAACGACTCGATGAACCGGATCTTCATGTCCTGACACGCGGCCTTCACGCAGAACTGTCATCTTCGCGACGAAGGGCAACAGAGTATGTTGACCTGTGTTTACTCGACCCTAGCAGGACGACTTTTTGGATCAAGAAGTCCAACTTCAGCCGCTCCGACAGAAGCATCCCGGTGTGGGGGTGGGATTGGCAGCCAAATGATTCCGTCGGAATCGAAATTAAGTTCAATCGCTGGATAGCTAAAGCAGCTGCCTTCAGCCGCCTGACGAAGCGAACTAGAATGACCCAACGCTGGCGAGACTTTCGAACGTCCCTAGTTAGAGACTTTAAGAAACTCCGGCGCTATAAGCGCGGGTGGCTAATTTTCGTGGATCACTACTCACTCTTCCCCACAAGGAAATCATGGAGAGTGTTTCTAGAGGAGTTGATCCGTGATTCGAATTACGATAGCGCCAAGAGAACGCTAAACGCTTACTATCTCTGTCCCAAGCTAAGGAGACCTCTGTCTTACAAGGCGGCATACAATTCGTTTTAACCCGGATTCCGCGATTGGAACCCCATCCGGCTCTGAATACGGCAGACCAAATTGCTCAATTTGAATCGTCGATAGGTCGTTGATTTTGGCATAAAGCAAAAAATCGCTACCCTTCTATTATTATTCTAATTAGCTTTCAAGGTGAGTGTTAAAACGGTATACGGTTGGCATGTCCAGACCATGCCGAATCGACCCGGTTGCAATAAGACGCGCGCGTGCCGTGGTGGCGCGAGCGCACGACGC
>Ga0187894_10000501_pt1 | contig 53116 bp, 55 predicted proteins | sample GBC1701081metaG_FD_136650 | JGI IMG/M metagenome (GOLD analysis project Ga0187894, IMG submission 136650) | White microbial mat communities from a lava cave in the Kipuka Kanohina Cave System on the Island of Hawaii, USA - GBC170108-1 metaG ...
GAACCGGCGGTTGCGGATGCCGGTGCGCGAGCCTGCTTTGCGCGCCGCGGCAACCACGAGAGCAAGATATTTGCGGCCGTGCTTGCCTTTCTTGGCGTGCATCCGGCCAATCCGGGGTTCGAAATCGTCCTCATTCATGGTCGTGCCGGCGCAAAGGGCCCGCAGCTTGCCCGCCGCTGCCTCTCCTGTCCTCCCGCCAACGATCGCCGGCAACCGCCTCTCCGGCGAATCCACCACGGCGTATCTGGTTCGCCTGGCCGGTTTGCAGTCGAGGCGGCAATGCTCGCGGATCAGGCCGGTCCAGCAGTGGTTTAGGAAATGCCACAAGGCTCACGCCTGACATAAGCCCCAGCCAAGTTCTTAAACCCACATGCAAGGCCTCACTTTCGACGTCGCCGCCCGTGCTGCAGGGCCATCGGCCGAAACCACAGCCGACCCGATGCTCCTTCAGAACGCGAAATAGCCGGACCTCCAAAGCGCAAGGGGGTTAATGAGACCCCTTGATGGCATGCTACGCGCCTCCTATGTGACTGACAGCCCCAATTCGGGCTGGCCCTATCCCTACTCTGCGGACGGGCCTGCGATCCCTCAAAGGAAAGGCTCTATCATGAAGAAATACGCTCTCGACTCCGTCTCGCGCCAGCGCGACCCGAACCTGCGCGGTCTCACCTTCGACCATGGCTCCTTCACCAGCCTGGCCGCCACCGAGGCGGGGCAAGCGATCGAATCGATCCTGGTCTCCCGCGCGGCAGTGGCGGCGCTCGTCGGCGCGATCAGCGCTGCCCCTTCGCGTCCGCCGCAGCCAGCGGTCGAACAATTTCTGGCGGACGAGGTCGGCGATGCTGCATTCGAGAAAGAAGCCAAGAAGATGATCGGCCGAATGATCCGCCAGATCGTCGAACATCTGGGTGGGCGCTGGGTCCGTCGCGGCGTGCCGGTCACGGTGAAGTCGAGGTTCAGCAAAGGCTCGATCTACGCATTCTGACCTATAGAATCTGGTCATATGGAAACCCCCGGTTGCGCGATGAGCGCACCGGGGCTTTTCAACTGCGAAAAAACACCACCCGACCAGTACCGCCGGCCGCCGCGGATGCCGCTACGCGGATGCGAGAATCCGAGCCCGCGCGATGCGCTCGATCTCGTCGGCATGGATGCCGCCGTCGGCTCCGTCCTCGGACGTCACGACGCGATCCCAATAGCCGTTCGCTTCGTACCAGCGCCGCTTCGCTGCCCAGTCGGCGCGATATTTGGCCGACGACAGCATGCCGAGATGCTCCCAATACCAGGCTTCGCCTTCATGGAGGATGGTGAAGTCCGGCAGCCGAAAATCGCGCGGATCTCCACTTCGGGCATGCAAGGGAACCTCATATTCGGGAAGGAAGCCGAGCCGCTCGAGTGCATAAGCCACCACGACCTCGCTCTTCGAACGGACACGAACGCCTTCCCCCGTCCGGTGCTTCAGCCGGTGCGCGTAAATGGGCGTGCGCGGATCGTCGGCGGGAAGCACCTTTGCCGCCACATGGGGCGCGAAGAGCCTCGTGCAGCGCCGGCGCGCGTCCGACATGTCGGCCGCCCTAAGCCTGATGAGCGGCGTGATGTCCCGTTCCGCCAGGATCACGAGCTTTTCCCGGAACCGCGTCAGCGCGGTGTACAGCAGCTCGCGCGACAGCGTTCGCGCGTCCTGCGGAAGGATGAAGAACACGATCCCGAAGTCGCTGCCTTGCGCCTTGTGCACTGTCAGCGCGTAGGCAAGCTCGAGCCGCGCCTGAGCGTCCTGCCGGCCGAGATGGTAGAGGGTGTCCGGCTGCGTCGTGAACGCGGCGCAGAGCTTGTCGCCATAATGGCCGGTATAGGCGCTGACGACGATGCCGATCTCGCCATTGGCGAGATAGGAGAGGCCTTGCTCCTGCGGCTTGCAGAAGGCGGGGTCGTTCTTGATATTGATGATCTTGTCGTAACGGACGATCTCTTCGTCACCGAAGGGCCGCGGCACCTTGCTGAACGGATTGCGCGCCGAGGCAAGCATGCCGCCCCTGAACTGATGCTGCAGCAGGCGGTTGAGCTCGCGCGTTCCCGACGGGTCCCCCTTGGTCGGCGACAATATCTGCCAGGCTTCAGCTTTCCTCCAATCTTCGGCCGCAATGCCGAGCGACGCATTGAACGATTCGAAATCGTCGCGCTCCACCCCGAGATGGTCGCGAAGCGCGGCGCCGATCCGCTCAGCAAGGTCGAGAGGTGAATCCCAGAAAGAAATCTCGACGTCGCCGAGGCGCTCTCCTCGGGCCAGCCTCGACAGCGACGCGTCGTCGCCCGGCGCGGCGCCATCCCTGAATGTGCCGGCAAGCTCCAGGCCGGGACTGGTCGCCTCGTCGCCGTCGACCTCGACCGTCCGCATGCAGGTGAACAGCTCGCCGATGCGCTCGGGCGCCTTCTCCCTCAGCCATTCGATGAACTCGCCGAATGGACGGCCCGGGCCGATCGGCGGCAGCTGGTTGGGGTCGCCGACCAGGACCAACCGCTTGATCGCATCCTTGTGCAGGGCGAGGAACAGGCAGGCGAGGAGGTCGACCGAAGGCATGGAGGCTTCGTCGATGATCACCGTCGCGGCCCGCTGCGGCGGCACGTTCGTCCGGTCCAGCAGCGAGAAATTGGGGCCGATCAGCTCCTGCTTGCTCAGCACCTGGTGAATGGTCATGGCCTTGCGCCGGGTCGCCTCCGAAAGGCGGACCCGGGCCTTCCCGGTCGGCGCGAGGAGCAGCATCGGCTGCATCCCTTCGACTTCGATCAGGCTGTTGACGAAAGTCTGCAGGGCCTTGGTCTTTCCCACCCCGGCGCCGCCGACCAGAACTGAAACGCGGGCGCGGTAGAGCGCTTCGAGCGCCCTCTCCTTCTCGAGCAGGGCCGTCTCCTGCCGCTCCGAGGTCGGATTGGGAATGTTCTTCAGGAGCTGGGCCCGCCAGTCGACCGGCGGCGCGTCCGGATAGGTCTTCTTCGCCAGTTCCTCGAGCAGCGACCTGACGCGGACCTCACGCGCCCGCAAGTCCGTCAACGAAGCGACCGGAACTTCGTCGATCTCGTCGAACGCGACCACGGGCTCATGGAAGTCGGCCTGGCCCAGCATCACCTCCTCGTCGGGCCGGCACTTGCGCCGCTCCGGAAACCAGGCCTCGACGGCGACCAACAATGTATTCACCGGCAGGAAGGTATGGCCCTCGGACGCAGCCTCGGTGAGCGCGGCATGGGCAACAGCCCGAACGCGCCGCTTGTCGTCCTGGGGCATGGTCCAGGGCACACCGAAAGCACCCGCCGCCCCCTCGGGGCGCACACCCTGATCAATCGCTTCGAGCGCGATCGGTTCGGAGCTGTCGGTGCCAAGATCCTGCTCGTAAAGAAGATAGGGATTGTCGATGATCTCGCGGGCGGTGGCGGTGACGCCGCGCCGGACGCGCCGCGCCTCGGTCAGCAGATCGTCCATCTGCTCCGAGCTGAGCTCGAAGCGGACCAGCATGTCGATGAGCTCGTGCCGATTGCGCAGCGCCCGCCACTTTTCGGCGGCGGCGGCGAGGCCGGGGCGATAGAGCGGCTCCGGCTCGTCGCGGATCCCCTCGAGGATCGCGCGGGTCCGCCGCCAGGGGTCTTCCCCCTCCCGCTCGGCCGCGGCGAGAACCTTATATTGATAGTGGATGCCTTCCTCGAAGCCGAGCGCCCGCAACATCGCGCCGACGCCCGGAAAGGCACCGCGGCCCGTCCACACTTCGTCGAGAGCCGTGTTGAGCCAACGCAGGGCCCCATCGCAATCATAGCCCGGCAAAAGCCCGTCCTGGCGCACCCGCTCGATCGACCGGATCACCCGGTCCAGTGTCATCGCGGCGACCCCGTCGGTCAGATGCTCGGCGACATAAGAGAAGCGAAACTGCTGCGCGGACGGCGGAATGCAGGCGATCGGACGCGCGTCGTGCCCGGCGCGAATATAGTCCTGATAGGGAATGCGCACGCCTTCCTCCGGCCAGGCCTGCGTCACCTGCCGCGCCCAGACGGGAAACTGGCCGCGATGTTTCGGGTGGGCTCCGAAATAAGCCGGCGGCGAGATCTCGGCGATCCGGCCGACGCCGACGATCAGCCGGCCGATCTCGTCGTCGATCGGATTACCGTCCTTGCAATAATAGAAGATCAGCGACCGCCGCGGCTCGATCTTCACCCAGAACGCCTTCAACAGCTCGCGCTGCCGGTCATCCTCGGTTACCCAGCCGGTGACCTTTCCGCCCGCGTTGGAGCGGATCCGCAGCCCCTCGGCATGGCAGATGTCGGCGAACTGGTCCTCGCGCATCCAGCGATAAGGGGTGGTGAAGGTCGAATAAGGCTTCACCTCATCCGGACAGGCCGGAAGGGCGCGCCCGGCAATCGGATCGGTGTGAACGATCCGATAGCCGCGCGCGCCATAGGTCGCAGCCTCATAGCTGCACGGCGGCAGATATTCCGTCAGCTCGGCGAACGGCTGCGTGGCGAGCTTGTCCTCAAGCGCATCGTCGCGCGCGTCCCGAATGTATTCGTGCACGATGCAGGAAGCATTGCAGGACGGCTTGGCGCAGACGGCGCCGTTCCAGCCTGAATCATGCCAAGCAATACGCGCCGAAAGATGGGTCGTCATTGAGCAAGCCCGCGATGCAATTCTCGAATTGAGGACGCTTTGCGCACCTTCGCTTGCCTGCCTGGCACGCGCAAGACCCGAGATTGTAGATTTTTAGGCGGAAGTTCCACCTTCCCGCTTCAGCGCGAAATAGGTCACGAAGGTGGCTCTCCAGACCTCCTGCGAAAGCAGGTGCAGCACTCTTGCCTGATCCGACAAGGCAGTGGCATCTACAGCCTCGAAGGCCTCGGTCAGCTGCTTGACCGCGTCCAGTCGAGCCAACAAAGGCCTTCCGTCCTTGGGCAATGCGCAGAGGTGCACCGCATCCTCGATTCCTGTACTCTGGAGCGGAGCGCAAGACTGCAATGCCGCTGCGGCGCGGCGCAACGCGCCAAGCATGAGATCGAAGTCGACGGGTGTGCTCTGAACGAAGCGGTGGCGCTCGATTTCCCGAACGATCGGATCGATCGTGGCAAGCGCCTGGCCAGGATCGCCCGAACTATCGTCGAGCGCGGTGCATAGCCGCGTGAAGCGCTCGGAATTGCTAACCAGCTTCTCCCCCAAATGTGCTTCATCCGAAAGCGCCATCCCGAACAGCAGCGTGGACATGCACAGCTGGAAGATCGTGCGCCCCGACAGCATGAGCGAGCCGAACCGCTCATCGGATCCGGATTTCTGCCGTCCCGCCGGGCGGTAATAGAGTTCGCGGGCGGCGCCCTCATGGGCGACCCGCGAACGGGCAGCATAGAATTGGGTGGCCCAGTCCTGGATGCGGTTCGTGCGGCCGAGAATGAGCGAGATGGAATCGGCCAGACGCTCGCTCTTCGCATTTTCGGGAAGGTTGAAGAGTGCCTCGAACGCCACCGCCAGGTTGAGAAGGGCGCGGTCGGTTCCAGCCGCGGATTCGTTTGCGTAATTGTACCAGCGCAACGCGGTGAACGCCCGTGCGCGCGCCGGATGTGCGGGGCTATTCAGCAAGCGCAACAGGTCACCGACGCCCGACCGGCCATGGGAGTGCCCGGAAAAGTCGGCCGCCATATCCTGCTGAATATTGAGCGTCGCCTGGGGCTTGGGCGGGTACAGGCGCGAACCCCGCGCAACCCACAACGGCTGCGTGAAATTGTAGAGCCCGGAAAATCCGCGCACCATTTCCCGCCCGTCCGCCGGAGCCCGGCGCCCCAGCGAACCCTCCACAGGGACAGTGTGGTGCTCGGGATAGACCAGGAAGGTGCTCACCTCCCCGGGAGTCAGTATCACCAGACTGACTTCCTCGGGCGAGAGCAAGATGTCGTCGAAGACGTCATGCGGCGAGGAGTAAGCATATGCGACGACCGCCCTGATATCGGCCAGGTGGTCGACCTCGGTGCGTCGCCGGTCGATATCGATAGCCGGGACGATCGCGAATGTCGCCGACGCAACGCGAAGGTCGTCCTTCAGGAACAGCATGTCCGCCACCTCGCGCACAGCCTCACCCTGCGCGGGAGGAAGATTCTCGACATCGTCGGTCGACCGAAATTCGAGTTTCCCCAGATGAAAACGAGCGGACGTCTTCAGAAACGGAAAGATCGCGATGCTGAACGACATCTTCCTCATTGTCTCCTTGCGCCGTAATCCTAATTAATTGGCATGCCGAGGGCCAATGAAGTTCGCGCCATCGAATTGGCCGAGGCGCACGGGCAGTGCGCCCAGGCGAGCGCGCGGTCGAGAGTGGGATTGCATCATGCCTTGCCTTGTTTGCGGTGACCCTAGGACCATAAAATCGCATCTCACACCGAAGGCGTTCACCCTCGACATAAAGGGAGCTGAGAAGCGCGCTTTCGAAGGGAGCCTCGCGTTCGAGGGGCCGCGCTTCACCCAGTCGGGAGCTTTCGACAGAAACATTTTGTGCGAAGCCCATGAACGCATGCTCGGGGACTGCGACGATTATGCGGTCGATTGGGTGCGGCGGATTCCTTCCCGCGCGCACACGACTCATGACGGGATGATGTTGCACATGCCGAATCCCCGGCCAGACTTGCTGCTGAAATTCGTCTGCTCGCATGTCTGGCGCCACGCCGTTTCCCCGCGGAATCGCGTCTACGACATGGGTCTGGGACCGTGGGAATGGCGGCTGCGCCAGCTCCTTTTTGGCGCCGGCAGCGAATACGACCCGACCTTCCACATCGTCCGCCAGCGCTGGACGAGCGAAGGTGTCGAGCTCAAGGAGCTGCTCATCGCGCCGCACCGGATTCCGGGACAGGGAACGCGTTGCTGGGAGTTCGACCTGGGTGGCCTGCTCTGGAAGTTGCGCCTCAACGAACGCCATGTCGATCGCCGGCTCGAGGGACTTAAGGCCAATGGCGCCGACCCTGTCCCGATCCTCGTCCTCGACGACCGGGAGCTGACCGATCGACCGGGAACGCTGGAGATCGCCGCGAACATGTTCCGCGAGCGCTACCGGCAAGATCAACAGGCGAATGACGGTTCGCCGGACCGACAACCGGCGCGAACGAGCGCGCGCGAGAGCGGCTGGCCGAAATAGCGGCCGATCAGGACCTGGGCGCTTTGCGTGCCCGCGACATGCACGCCGCCGCGGAACATCCTCGAAGCGGTCCCGGCGACCGCGAGCAGGGCGGCCTGTCCCCACGGCGCCTGCGCGGCATCCGGGTCGATCGATACGACAAGCTGTGCGCCTTCCAGCAGAGCACGAGCTTCGTCCACCTCCAGACCGTAATCGCTGGCGATGAGGATTTGTGCCATGCGGTCATGTTCAAGCGGCATATTCATGCGAACCACCCCAACTTGAAGAAGCGCCTGCCGAACGCGCTGTGGTCCCGCCACCGCGCGTCCCCAAGAAATTCGTAGATTCCGATGCTGCCGGGCTTGACCGCCCGCTGCGCATAATCTGGGACGATCAGGGCGAGATGACCCCGCCGCGGCATCATCGGGTGAGCACGGTCGGTCGGGCTCTGCCCATAGCCCCCGGGGTGGGTGTGCACGTCGGCAACGACGCGCCAGCCCGTCCGCTCGCACTCGGCCCAGACCCGATCCATCTTGCTGCCGTCGAACACGATGATCCCCTGGAGCGCGTCCGGATCGATGTCGTCATAGAGGAGGTAACCGCGAATATGACGGTTTTCGCCCTCAAGCGTACCAAGCAGGAAGGCGCCGCTTTCCCGGCGGCCTTCGCCACGCCTGGCGAGGTCGCGAAGCAGCCTAAACCACAAGCTCCGGGAACAGTTCAGCCGTGTCGGTGGAAACAGTCGCGCCATCATAGAGCGGATCGGCGAGAAGGTCATGGACGATCTCCAGATAGTCGGTGATGCCGTAGCCGGGCTGCCAGGCCAGGTCGGCGTGCTGGTCCGGCCAATGCGTCCGCCCATGGCGGTCGATCGGGTGATAGATGCAGGGGCCCCAGTTGGAGAAACCGGGCAGACAGCCCCCGTTTCGCGAGCGAGGCCGTTCCTCGACAGTCAGGGCGCGATCCAGCTGGCCGTGCCAGAGTTCACCCGTGGGCGCCAAGGCCGGATAGCCGTCGCACCGCAGCCGCAGGAGGAAGCGCTCCGGTCCGTTCGAGGTGACGGGCGCGGCGACCTGGACATAGAGGATCGGGAAGAACAGACGGGCCAGCCGCCACCGTCCCCGAAGCTCGCCAAGCCGAAACGCCGGCCCTGCGAGATCGGCCCGCAGGGCGGCTTCGTCGGGCGGAACGGTATCCTCCTGCGCCATTGCTCACCCCTGCGGCTTGACGTTGTGGACGAGCGCGGCGCTCAGCTCGCAGGCGCCGCGGGCGGCCTGGCCGACGTGCATGTCGGGCGGGAGCACTCGGTCGCCCAGCTTGATCTGGAACTCGGCGGGCTTGCCCTCGAGGTTGAAGCCCTCCTCCGAGATCGCCCACCCGATCACCCGCCGGATCGTCGCGTTCGGGCGGAAAATCCGCTCCCGGCGCTGGCCCTCATACTTGAGGATCACGGTCACGCGCTGGCGGGTGGACGCGTGCAGGACGCGGAACTCGCGGCGCAGCGACTCAACCACCCGGTCGCCGTCATCCACCGCTTCGTCGTCGTCTTCGAAGGCGAGCTCGACGAGATCGTCGCGGCCGGTACGCTCGCGGATCGAGGCGAGGATGTCGGCCGCCGTTGCCGTCTCGGGCACTTCGAGCTCGATCGGCTTCGCCATGCCCTGGATCGCGAGAACGAGATTGTAGCTGGTCACGGTGCTCATGAATCGGGGCCTCCTTTCGCCCTGCCCGCGATTCACCACGATCCAACATTCATGTCAATATAACAAACAATCGACACCTGTTTTGCAAACGGTTTGCATTATAAACATCGCTTGTCCGCGTCGGCGACGTTTGCTAGGCTGACGCACCATCCCCTGAGACACTGACCATGCAAGACCAGCTCTATTCCCTATTCGGCAGCCGCGTCCGCGCGCTGCGTGAGCGCCGCCAGGTCACCCAAGAGGAACTCGCCCGGCGCGTGGACCTCTCGCGGACATCGATCACCAACATCGAAAAGGGGCGCCAGCGCGTGCTGCTGCACCAGATCCTGGACCTGGCGAACGCGCTCGATGCGAAGCCGGCGGACCTGTTCCCCACGGCCGCGAGCGGCAAGCCACTCCGCGATGACGTCGCCCAGCTCGTCGAAACCCTCAGGAGCGAGACCGCGAACTCTTGAGCCAATTGCCCATTGCCTATGCGCGCATCCGCAAGCTGGCATCCGAGCTGATCGCAGGGCAGACCGCGCCGCCGGTCAGCCTCGAGCCTGTTATATCGCATGTCGGAGCCGAGCTCCGCTGCCTCGACGTCGCCGACGACATATCCGGCATCCTGATCAGGGAAGGCGAGCGAAAGCTCATCGTGGTCAACGAAAAGCACTCCGTCGTCCGGCAGCGTTTCACGATCGCACATGAGATTGCGCATCTCGTCCTCCATCGGGGCGAGGAGGTGCATGTCGACTCCGCCTTCCTCGTCAATCTGCGCGACCCGCGGTCGGGCAATGCCGACAATCTCGAGGAGGTCGAGGCGAATGCATTCGCTGCCAATCTGCTGATGCCGGCCGACTGGGTCCGAAGAGCGCTTCGCGACACATGGGTCGACGTGAATGACGACAGCGAGGTCGCGCGGCTGTCGGGCCTCTTTCAGGTCAGCCCCCAAGCCCTGCTGATTCGGCTGACAACACTGTTGCGGCGCTAGCCGCCTTCGCCTTCGGGCTCGAGCGGGGCGACGACATCCAGCCAGGCGAGAATTGCCGGCGGGGTTTCGCCCGAAGCTCGCCTGTCGAACAGGACGTCGCCTTTCTGCTGGACGCGACAGACCGAGAAAGCGAGGCGAAGCTCGCGGCTGTTGTCGACCAACACCGCCGCGTCCGCGACTTCGAGCGCCGCGCGGACGGCACGTTGCGTACGCGGGAAGCGATCGCGCAGTTTGTCGGCCTTCACCGCATGACCGCCCCGCTCGACCCGCGTGTGGACACGGGCTTCCGAGAGCATTTGGTTCGCCAGACCGACGAACAGGAGCAGCACGAAATAGCCTGCCTTCTGCATCTGGACGATCTGGTCGATCTTCGACTCGAACGTTCCGTCCGGCAACTCCTTCCAGTGCGAGAAGACGGTCTCCAACGCGAACGGCACGCCCTTGCTGAGGGCCTCCGCCACAAAAGCCTGGACGCCATTCTGAGACACCTTCATCCAGCTCTCGTCATCGTCCCGCAAAGCGGTCGCCCAGTCGGGCAAGGGCGCTTCTGGGAGGATCGACAGCATCATTCGGTCGGCATTGACCAGTGGAATCTGGATCTGCGGCGCGAGGTGCCGGTACCACATGGTCGACTTGCCGGAGCCATTGTGCCCTGCCAGGATGATGGCAAGCGGCTTCCCGGACGCCCGCTGCGCAGCGAGCACCTCGTCGACCGCAGCTGCGACCGAAGTCATGCCTTCTGAAATTCTCCGTTCACAAAGCGGCCGCGCTCGATCTTGCCATCTAGCTTGCGGATGACCTGGTCCGGCTGGTCAGGATCGACATGATAGAATGGCACATTCCTGCGCGAGACGACCCGAACGCCCGGCTTGATGATCTTCTGTCGGACGCGCTCGAGTGCATGCTGGCCAGTCGCGACATTGCGTGCCACCTCGGCCTTCTCTGGCACGACCGCGCGAACGGTGACCGATCCGAAGGTCACGTTCCGGGTCTTGCCCCCGGCCTTCTTCACCGTCGTCCGCACCTTGTTCGCACCGCGCCCAATGTTTGCATTATTGACACTCATAACCCTCCATATGTGCGCTAGGCACTCTTACGCAAGGCTGAAGGTACCACAGTGGCAGCAATTTTTTCCGCTATGTCAACTTGCTGATTCAGCGGAAACCGGACGATCCAGAACATGCAGGTGGCTTTCGCGTGCGGCCGCCATGGCGCGGCACGTCGCTCAGCGCCTTCGCAGCTTAGACATAAGCTGCGAAGAGGGGTGTGTCCCAATTCTCTGCAGCACCTCTTACTTCCTGAGAATTCCCGGCTTGGCAGTCTCCAGTCAGTCACTGATCTGAAGGCGGCAGAGCGCAAGGCTGAGATCGAACGGTAGGAATGGACGCCGAGCAGGGTCGAGTGCTGGAGCGCCTACAACTCGCCAGGAGGTTTCTGGGCAGTCAGAATCCACTGGATTTCTTTCTTTCGTGGAAGACCCCGGAAGAACGATACAGCCCTGCATATCCCGGGGAAAACGCTTTCCAGCCCCGATTGATCGCTAGGTACAGCGACGATAACCATCGCTGCCGAGGCTTGGCTGAAGGTCAGCCGGCCTGCGGCGCAGCGGCCTCCCCTCCCCCTATCAGCGGAATGACGGCGCGAGCCGCAAGCTCTTCGAGACCATCTGCGATCCAGCGCGAATAATGGCGCTCGATCATCACCACGCTGGTGTCGTGGACCGACGCAACCAGCCTGATCGGCAGCCCCGTGCGGATCGCTCGGACGATCGAAGAGTGCCGCAATGCATAAGGCACGATACCGGTCAGCTTCAGCTGATCGCAGATTGCTTTCCAGGCTCGGGTCAGTTCCGACGCCGACTGCCATGGGCGCCTGTCGACCCGCTGCCATTCCGTTGGCGATATCTGCACGTGTCGCCATCGGCAAAGCAGCGGTTCCCCGGGATTTCGGCCTTCGATCGCTGAAATAAGTTCGTCTAGGACATCGCTGCCGACTTGAACCGGGATATGATCACCTTGTCGCCCCTGGCCCTTCCGGCTGGCGGGGATCATGACGCGCGTCTTCTCACGTTGAACGTCGCCCACAAGCATTCTTCGAGCCTGCGAGAACCGCGCGCCCGTTGCCGCGAGCAGAAGGATCATCCGACCGAGATCGCCGTCCGGGTCATGCTCGAAGGCGGCGTTTATAATGTCGCACACTTGATCGTCGGTCAGGATCTGGTTTTCGCGTGCGACCGGGGCAACGTCGGCTTCTGAGCGACCTATCGAGAGCCCGTGCTTGATGGTCTGAACCATGTCCGCCGGCAGACGCTTACGGTAGATTTTGGCCGCAGCGTTCAAGGCAGCTTTGAGGTCATTGATCAGCCGAAATCGGGTCGAGGCCTTGAGCGTGGCCGGAAGAGCACCCCGCCAGTGGAGCAGATCCTCTTCGGACGCTTCGGCAAGATAGGCTCGGCCAAATTTGGCATCTTCAAGCACGTAGCGCCCGAGGCGGCTCGAAGCATCCGATTTGACCGGGCGGCCCGCTTGAGCGGAGGCTCGCGCGTCGCGCATTCTGATATAGTCCGTGACCACGTCACGAATGGTAATGGGCGCCTCAAGATTGCCTGCGCCGCGTGCGCCGGCGACGGTGGCGCGGGCTCGCTTATGCGCGTCCTCATAGCTCAGTGTTCCGACGTCCATCACGTCGTCGGCTATCCCAAGCGTGATCTGCCGGTATTTGCGATCGCCGACATACCAGCGAACCACCCATTGGCCACCCCGCGCCGACTTGCGGTAGCCGAGGTGCACATCGATATCGATCCCTCGCCAATGAATGCCGATTGGCAGCTGCCTTCGCGCGCTGCGTGTCGTCATTCGGATCTCGGTCAGCGTCCGTGCCATGGGATACTCGTCGAATATCCGTCTGATATACGAGCTTGGCAGCGCACGGACAATAGCAATCGCGGATAGCTTATCCGATTATTTTCAATCAGATAACCACGGACAGAGACGGACACAAATGCGCTTGGCCGGGGATACTCTCACGGCGAAAACACGGGTTCGAGTCCCGTAGGGGTCACCAGCAAAAAGCAAAATCATCGGCTTGGGCGCTGCCAGCGGTCGCGTTGAGATCGACTCGCATAACCTCTACCCTTGGATGGGTTCCTGACAATCCAGGTTCGCGTGGATGAGGAGGACTGAGATGGGTGACAATGTCTACAAGGTGGTGGAGATCGTAGGCAGCTCCTCCATCAGCATTGAAGACGCGGTCCAGCGCGCGATTTCCCGAGCATCACAAACGCTTCGCGATATTCGCTGGTTCGAGATCGTGACCACCCGGGGCAATGTCGAAAGTGGCAAGGTCGCCCATTATCAGGTGACGTTGAAGATCGGTTTCACCCTCGATGGCTGATTCGTCTCAAACATGCGGTGTCCCGTCCCACCGGCCGCTTGGGCGCGCCCTCAGGCTCAGTCCTCCTCCGCAATGGTAGCACGAAGACCGCCCAGAGCTTCGCCGAACTGAATCTGGCAGGAAAGGGGCGAATTGGAGCGGCGGTGATCCGAGCTATCAAGCAGGTCGGATTCATCCGAGCTGAGGTCGCCCACCCGTTCCAGCCATGTCTCGTCGACATGGACATGACAGGTCGCGCGGGAGCAGCAACCCCCGCATAACGCGAGCGATCGAGGCCTCCGTCACCGGTCTATAGCCGCGCATCTCGACCGCGGAAACTCTCGGCTCACGCAAATAGTGGCCTCAACCACCTTCGGCCCGTAAGCGCGGCAGTCGAGCCGCCGTCTGCAGGAAAGAGTCGACATGAGGCATGACCCGGTCGCCGGCTTCCTCCGCGACGAAATGGCCGACAGCCGGAAAGGTCGCGGTCACGTGATCGGGAAAGGCGGATTGCCAGCGTGCGAGCAATGCGGCGGTGAAGGCGACGTCCTTCAATCCCCATAGCAGCAGCGCCGGCTTGTCCCGAAGCGCCGCGCGCTTGGCCCAGAGCGATTCCAGCCACTTGCTTTGTCCGATGATCGCGCCGGGGAACACCCACGTCCCCTTGCGCGATCGGGCCGTGGGAAAGGCCTTGATGAAATGGGCGTGCGCCGTCTTCGAGAGCGCCTTCCGGTTACCGACCGAGGCGGGAATGAGGACGCGCGCGAAGAAATTGAAATAGCGGCACAGGAATCGCCCGATCGGCCCGCCGACAAAGCCGCTGAACCGTTCGAACGTCCTGTCTCCGGCGACCGACCAGAACCAGCTATTATAGGCGATGATCCGCTTGATGTTTTGGGGATGGTCGAGCGCGTAGGAAAGGCCAATCGGCCCGCCCCAGTCGTGTACCACCAAAGTGATCTCCCGAAGGCCGAGTTTTTCGATCAGGCGCGCGAGATTGGCGGCGTGGAACTGCGGCAGGTACGAGACGTCATAGGGCTTGTCGGACAGGCCGAAGCCGAGATGATCGAGCGCGATACATCTGAAGTTCGCGCTGAGATGTCCGATGAGCCGGCGGTGCTCGAACGACCAGGTCGGATTGCCGTGGACGAAAAGGACCGCTTCCCCCTCGCCTTCGTCGACATAGTGGATGGCGCCATGAGGCGTGTCGAGGAACCGCGACTGGAACGGATATTCGGCGCGGTCGAGCCAAAGAGGATCGGGCCGGATCGTCATGGGGTCGCCTCACCGCGCGCAGGCGATGGGATGACCCCCAATTGCCGCATGATCTCGAGCGAATTGTACTGATTCCAATGCTCGCGGACCTTGCCGTCCAAGATCGTGAAGAAATGAAAGTCGACCAGATCGATGCGCCTGCCGGTCGCCGGGACCCGCATGAACGATCCGGTATGAATGCCGCTCGCCGACACCCGCGCCGCGACCCGGTCACCCTCGCAGATCAATTCATCCAGCCGCGCCGACAGGTCGCTGAGCCCTTCGCGCGCCGCTCGCGCCAATTGCTTGGTGCCTTCGCGATGCCCTTCGACGCCGAACAAGCGGAGATGCTCGATCGAATGATCGACGAAGTCTTCGGCATAGAGCTCGTCGACCACCTCGAACTTGCCGCGATTGAACAGCTCTTCTACGATTCTGGCGATGATCGCCTTGTTACGGTTCGACACGACGTCCTCCGGTTCGCGGAATGCGACCGGATGTCGGCGCCCCGAGCAGCCCGGTCAACGCACCGCGAGGTAAGTCATTGGCGCAACGATCCGATCCGACCATTGAGCGCGAAGAGCGGCCGCTCGCGGCCGAGTTCGATCCCGCCGCGGCGGACTGCCCGCTCGAATTGGCGATCTCCACGATCGGCGGAAAATGGAAATTGCTCGTGCTGCGCGCCCTGTTCCTGACCGGCGGGCAGCGTTTCAACGCGTTGCTGAAAAGCGTGAAGGACATCAGCCCCAAGGAGCTCACCCGCAATCTTCGCGAGCTGGAGGGCGCTGGCCTTGTCGTGAAGGATGGCGAGAGGGTCGAACTTTATCGTCTGACCGAGCTTGGCGTGAGCCTGCTTCCGATCTTCCGCGACCTCGGTGAACTCGGCGCGCGTCTGGCAAGCAAGCCCGCACCGCCCGGTGGGAGCGCTTTCCCGCCCCACCAATAGGCGTGCGCCATACCCAGATTTGCGCGACACGGACGAACAGTGCTAGAATTATCGCCATGCCTGATCAATCGTCCAAGCCCAGGGATCCGCCGCGCGACGCACTCAGCGCGATCCTCCGGGATTTTCGGTTTGACGGCGTGAGCTACGGCCAATGCCAGTTGCGGCGCCCCTGGGCGATCTCCTTTCCCGCAGAGGAGACCGCGCGGCTTCACCTCGTCGTCGAAGGCCAGGCCTGGCTTGGCAGCGGCGGCGGTGCCTGGGAGCATCTTCGCGAGGGAGACGTCGCGCTTCTTCCGCGCGGGCCGGGGCATTTTCTTGCCGATCGGAAAGACCGGCCGGCGGTGCCGATCGCCGACCTCAGCCCGGTTGAGATCGCCGATCACGTGTTCGACGTCACCGTCGCGGGTCGTGGCCGGCGAACGATCATGTCGTGCTGCAGCGTCGGCTATGACGGCGAGGCGCTCAAATTCCTGATCGCGCTGATGCCGGAAATCATCGTGGTTCGCCGCGACGATGATTCGGATCGCCTGCTGAGGACGCTGCTGGACGGCATGGCGCAGGAGGTGAGCAGGCAGCGCCCCGGGGCCGCGACGATGCTCGCCAGGTTCGCCGATCTGGTCATCGGCAGCATCATCCGCGGCTGGGCCGAACGCGCGCCGGACAGCGCCTCGGGATGGCTCGCCGCGATCCGCGATCCCAATCTCGGTCGGGCAATCGCCGCAATCCACGCGCGGCCGGGCGACGATTGGTCGGCCGACCGATTCGCCGCCGAAGCCGGGATGTCGCGTTCGTCATTCTTTGCGCGTTTTACCTCCATGACCGGCCAGACGCCTGCCCGCTATCTTGCAGCCGTTCGCATGGGCATCGCCACGACCCTGCTCCGCCAGGGCAAGTCGAGCATCGCCGCCGCCGCCGCCCGGCTCGGATATGAGTCCGAGGCGTCGTTCAGCCGCGCCTATAAGCGTATCGTCGGCCATCCGCCGAGCCTGGCGCGAGCACGAGCAGGTGCATCTTTCCGGCGCAGTGGTGCCGAATGACTTCTGGACGAACTGCAATGTAAAATGGAGTTCTGGTCATTCTTCGTTTCGAAGCCGGCGGGCATATCGCGTGCAACCCATCGAGGAGGATAGAATGATCAGCTCAATTAGAAAGTCGGGTGTCGTCACCGCGCTCGTGCTGTCGATCGGCGCCTTGCCCGCTTTCTCCTCGATCGCCATTGCCGGCGAGCCTGCGTCCGCCATCACCGCCATGCTGGAGCTGGGTCCGGAGGGCCAACGGCTCGCGGCGCGCGCCGGAACCTGGGATGCGCGTATAACGATCCGGCCGAGCCCGGACGCCGCGCCTTTGGTCTGGAACGGACTGACCGCCGAACGCCGGATGATCGGGGGATTTCTCCAGGAAGTCCTGTCGAAAACCGGGCCGGACGCATTCCAGCGCATCGCCTATCTCCACTACAATCGAGTCGAGGGCCGGTGGCAATATGTCTCGATGGACACGCGCTTCCCTGCCGGGATCATGCCGGCCTGGAGCGAGGATGCGGGTAGGCCCGACCATATCAGTCTTCAGTTCGAGCCGATTGCCTTCCCGGGATGGGGCGCCGGCGTCGACGGCTGGATGCTGCGTTCGACCTATGAGGTCAGCGGCATCGGGACCGACCACGAGACCGCGCACCAATATTGGACGAGGGCGGATGGAACAGGCCAGCGCTGGCTGGCGGTCGAATATGACTATCGGCGGCGCCGATAGGCATCCGAAACAGGAATCGCCGATCGCGCTGTAGCGTTGGCCTATCCGGCTTTTCTGAAATTTCTGTACGTCCAGAACATGCCGGTGCTCTTCAGTTGCAAAGCGCCCGGACGCGTTCCAGCAGATCGGCGTTGACCGGTCGAGGCGCGGTGGACAGCCGGTTCTCGTGGCGGCGTCTGCCTGGAAGCCGCGCGCCCTCAATCGCCTCGAACCGTCGAAAAAAGGCCTCGCAATGCTCGGCCCAGTCGGGCCCGGCCAACAGCTCCGGCGAGATCGCCAGCATGAATTCCCCGCCGCGCGGCGGGCCACCGTCCTTGTTGTCGGCTTCCGCGGCTTCGAAACTGAATCGTTCGCCGATTGCGCCCGCTGCCAGCAGTTCCACCATCAGCGCAATCGCCGAGCCCTTGTAGCCGCCGAACGGCAGCAATACCCCTTTGCCGATTTCGTTGGGATCGGTGGTCGGTTGGCCATTCGCATCCAGCCCCGTGCCAAGCGGCACCGAGCGCCCCTCGCGCGCGGCGATCTGCACTTCGCCAAGGGCCATGGCGGCCGTCGCCATGTCCACAACCATCGGGGTCTTGCCCGGACGCGGCCAGGCAAAGGAGATTGGATTCGTGCCGAACAACGGCTTGGTGCCACCGGCCGGCGCCACGAACGGCGTGTAACAGACACAGGCGATGCCGATGAGCCCGTGTGCAGCGATCGCCTCGGTTTCAGGCCATAACGCCGCGAAGTGATGACTGTGGGTGGTCGCCATCACGGCAACGCCCAGGTTTTTTGCTGCTTCCGCAAGGACCGGCACGCCGCGTTCGATCGCCAACGGTGCATAGCCGTTATCCCCGTGAACGCTGATGACGGCGGGCGTCTTATGGCTCACTTTCGGACTGGCTTTTCCGTTGACCTTGCCGCTGCGCAAGGACGCAATGTAGCCCGGCACGCGAAACAGGCCGTGGGAGAGCGAGCCGTCGCGTTCGGCGGTGACCACCGTGCGCACCAGGGCCTGGGTGTTGGCGGGATCACAGCCGTTTTGGGAGAAAGCGCGCGTTGCGAGCAGGTCGATCTCGTCCAGCGACAGAGCCACTTCAGTCACATGCTGCTCCTTGGGTTGAATTTCATTGCTCAGCGTCCTCAATTGCCCGATTTCGCCAAGAATCTGGCGAAGCTGATTTCGGCTTCTGGCGTGGAGCACGCCTGCATGAACAGCCGGTTTGCCGCCTGGTCGGCTTTCTCCTCGGCGCGCTCGGCCGAAAAATAGCGCTTGATGAGCTCCGTCTGAAGGCGGGGGAGCGCGGCAAGCTGAAGCGCGATTGCGATTGCCGAGGCGGTCGGCCCCTCGGCCACCACGTCCGCCAGGCCCATGGCTTCCGCTTCGTTGCCGTCCAGGACGTCGATGCCCCAGGCCAACCTTCGCGCGCGCATTTTCCCGACCCTGTCGACGACCGATGCGAGCCCCCACGCCGGAAACAACCCGATCGGGACTTCCGGCAGGCTCCATTTGGCGTCGGGCGCGGTGACCACGATGTCGCAGGCGCTCGCCAATGTCAGGCCGCCTCCCATGGCGAAGCCGTGCACGGCAGCAAGAACGGGCTTGGCAAAACGGGAGAGCCGGCGCGCGACCCGGCCGGACGCTTCCTCGAAATCCCGCCGTCCGTCATTGTCCATCCGCGCCAGAGCGGAGACGTCACTCCCCGCGCAAAATCCCTTTCCTTCTCCAACGAGAATGACCGCGGCCACGCCTGGCTCGTGCTCGATCGCGTCCAGCGCCGCAGTCAATTCGCGAACCATCTCGATCGACATGGCGTTGCGCTGGTCCGGGCGATCGAGGCGGAGGATGACGATCCCCTCGGCACGCCGGCTGTCATCGACAGTTATGGTCGCCACAATCATCTCCTCCGGCAGGCGGCAGGACGCGCCGCATTGCGAATTGTAATGCGCTTTGCGCCGTCCGTCCTGAATCGCAACGACCTTTCAGAAAGCGAAGGACGCGGCGTTGCTGCGATTGTGCGAAGCGGCGTGGATCAGGCCGGTCTCGGGATTGCGGCTTATTCCGATCCAGAAGCCTTCGCCGGCAAGGCCGGCATCGTCGAGCCCAATTTCTTGCCAGGCATAACCGGTGCCGTTGAGCACATCGCGATCGAAACGCCCGAGCGGGACCTGGACGGTCATCTGCCCGCTGGCATCGGTGGCCGGATAAAAGAAATCGGCGGTGTTGATTGCTTCTTCGACGCTCATCCCGAAGCCGGTGACGTTGAGCAGGCATTGGAAGGTCCGATGGTGCAGGCCCGCGCCGATCGAAGCGAAGCCGAGCGCCGGCCTGCCGCCATGTAAGAGGATCCCGGTCTCGGTCGGCACCGGCCGTGGCTCACCGCGCTGAGATCATTGCGGCGTCATGCTTCGGCCGGCTGGGGCAAAATCTGTATACAATTGTGTTTATACGCAAGGATGCAGGTGCGGGCGGTCGGGCGCGAAAGGCTGAGCCAGGCGAGCCAGCCGTTCGAGGATCGGACAGTCAGGCCGGGAATTTCGGGCGCAGCGCTCGGTGATATCCGACAGGATCGTTTCCATTGCATGCAGCCGACGAACATGGCGGCAATTGATGCCCCCTCCCACATATCCGCTTATAAGGCCGCGAGGCGAACGTCCGCGACGGGTCGGATGTCGCCACAACTCACTGGTCCGCTATCGCTCAGATCCGACAGAAGGCTAAAAGCCCAGGGGCTAGTGCCGCGGACACAGCAATGCATCCAGGGACCAATTTCCGCCGCCGCGGCCGATCAGCGGCAGGAGGATGGCCGCCCAGCTGAGGTGCGTGGGCCAGGCGTCCGGATAGACGAAAATCTCGATGACCATCGTCATCCCGAGAAGCGCGAGCGCAGCGCCGCGCGTGAACAACCCGAGCACGAGCAGGAGGGGAAACAGGTGCTCCGACCAGGTCGCCGCGGTCGCCGCGACATCGGGCGACAGCAACGGAACACGATATTCGCTCGCGAACAGCTCGTAGGTGCCGTCGGTGATCGTCAGCCAGCCCTCGACCTTGGTTCGGCCGGACATGAAGAAGACGCCGGCGATACCGAGCCGTGCGACAAGCAGGAGCAGGGCATCGGGCAGCAGCGTGGCCAACAGCCGCTTCAGGCGATCATAGGTCGCGAAGAACCAGGTCATCGAAGTCTCTTCCGGCGATTGGCGCCGGGGAGCGACGGTTGCGCCGCTCCCCGAGTGTCAGGATCGAGGCCGGTCAGGCCGAGGCGTCAGCGAACCGCTACCGCGCGGCGTCTGGATCGACGTGCAGGTGCCGGCGCGGACCAGCTTCCAGGCATTGCCCTGATAGTCGGTGCGCGATGTCCCGGCGCAGCTGGTGCCGGGCCCGGCCTGGCAATCGTTCTGGCCGGCGCGGGCGACGCCGTAACAGCGCTCCATGGCGGGCCGGTTCTGGGCTTCGGCAGCGGAGGCGGCCAGGGTGCCGGCGATGGCGAGCGCCAGGCCGGCGGCGATTGAGGCGTTGGTGGTGCGCATGATATCCTCTTGAATTGACGGCGCCCGTCGCGCGATCCGGCGAAGGGCGCCGGACCGCGCGGTGAACCGGAGGGCGTCGGAACCGGATCACGATGGGATTTCGGCGGCTTTGCCCGAACCGTTACAGCGTCCGGCAAAATTCCCTGGTGGCCGGCGTTCGAAATTCGTGCGGATTGGTGTAACCATGACCCGCGCCGGCGCGAACAATCACCGGGAGCGTCGATGCGGTACAGCGAGGAAGAGTTGCAAGGCTGGATGACCGGCGGGCTGGATGGCCATGCCGCCGATCATGCCATGCTGCTGCGCGCGCTGGTGCCGCTGCTGGGCGGATTCTACCGTCGGCATGCGCGGGGCAATGATGCCGATATCGAGGATCTGGTGCAGGAAACTTTGATTGCCGTTCATACCCGGCGCGGCACCTACGATCGCGGCCGGCCCTTCACGGCCTGGCTGTTCGCGATCGCGCGCTACAAGATGATCGACCATTTTCGCCGCAACCGCCGGCTGGTTCCAATCGAAGGCATGGAGGAAGAGCTGATCTGCGCCGGCTTCGGCGATGCGAGCGACGCCCGGATGGACGTCGCCGCGCTGCTCGGCACGTTGCCGCCCAAGCAGGCCGCCGCAATCCGTGCAACCCGGATCGAGGGGCTGAGTGTGGCCGAGGCGGCGGCGAGGAGCGGGATCGGCGAATCCGACGTGAAGGTTTCGGTCCATCGCGGAATCAAGACGCTTTTCGCGCGCATTCAGGGCGATCGATGATGGATACCGAACGTCTCATCGCGCAGCTCTCAAGCGACGTGCCGCCGATCCGAGGATATGCCGTGCCGCGGCGCATCGCGGCCGGATTGATCGGCGGCGCAATCGTGACGCTGGGGCTCGTCATCGCCTGGCTTGGCGTGCGTCCTGACCTCGGCGAAGCGATGCAGGGCGGCGCGTTCTGGATGAAATCGGGCTATACCCTTTCGCTGGCGCTGCTGGCGATCCTCGCCGTGACGCGCCTCGGCCGGCCGGAAGCGACCGAATCGCCCTGGCTGTGGCTGCTCGTCGTGCCCGTGCTCCTGCTGGCCGCCTGCGGCGTCGCCGAGCTTCTGCGGGTCCCCCAGACGCAATGGCTGGCGATGTGGCTTGGCGAGAGTTGGCGGGTCTGCCCGTGGCGCGTCCTGACGCTCGCCGCGCCGATCTTCGTCGGCCTGCTCTGGTCATTCCGCCGCCTCGCCCCGACCCAGCTGCGTCTGGCGGGCGCCGCGGCCGGACTCGCATCCGGATCATTCGCCGCGACGCTTTATTGCCTGCATTGTCCGGAGGTCTCGGCGGTGTTCGTGCTGACCTGGTATTCGCTCGGCATCCTGCTCGCGGCGCTGGCCGGCGCGTTGCTCGGGCCGCGCCTGATGCGCTGGTAACCGACGGCGGCTGTAACCGGGACGACGGGTGCAGCGAAGTCAGGGGGCCAATCCGGCATCACCCGTTCGGGAGCTTCCTCATGACCAACCTCCGTACCGGCCTCAGCTTCGCGGCGACCGCCGCGCTCGTCGCCCTCAGCGCCACCGCCACGCCGGCCGCCGCCCAGCAGGGCCGCAACGCCAATGTTCATTGCTACGGCGTCAATACCTGTCGCGGCCAATCGGCCTGCCGGACTGCGGCCAACGAATGCCGCGGCCAGAACGCCTGCCGCGGCCAGGGCTTTAGCGAGCTCACCGCTCGGCAATGCCGCGCCCAGCATGGCAGCATCACCCCGCCGGCCGCTCCCGCGCCCAGCCAGCCCTGATCCATCCCTGTCGCGCACCGCCCGGCCGCATCCCGCGGCCGGGCTTTTCCAGCGAGACGACCCGCATGACGATCGTTCCCTTTGCCGGCTTCGGCCTCGGCCTGCGCAAGCCGCATTATGCCGCGTTCCTCGAGAGCCGGGTCGATGTCGATTTCGTCGAGGCGATCTCGGAAAATTTCATGATCGATGGCGGTCAGCCGCTCGACATCCTCCGCCGCGTCCGGGCGAGCTATCCGGTCGCGCTGCACGGCGTTTCGATGTCACTGGGTTCGGCCGATGGGCTCGATCCGGACTATCTCGAACGGCTGCGCCGGCTGGTCGACATGATCGAACCGCTCTTCGTGTCGGATCATTTGAGCTGGAGCCGGATCGACCGGTTCAATTCGCACGACCTGCTGCCGCTGCCTTACACGCTGGAAGCGCTCGACCTGGTCTGCGCCAATGTCGATCGGGCGCAGATGGCGCTGGGCCGCGAGATGCTGATCGAGAATCCATCGAGCTATCTCGACTTCGCTGGCGCCGACATGACCGAGTGGCAGTTCCTCGGCGAACTGACGCGCCGCACCGGCTGCGGCCTGCTGCTCGACGTCAACAACGTGTTCGTGAGCGCCGCCAATCACGGCTTCGATCCGATTACCTATCTTGACGGCATTCCCGCACCGCAGGTGCGCCAGATCCACCTTGCCGGCCACAGCCGAGGTGAGGCGCTGCTGATCGATACGCACGACCAGGACGTTCCCGTCGGAGTCTGGGACCTTTATGCCTATGTGATGCCGCGCCTTGGCCCGGTCGCGACGATGATCGAGCGCGACGACCGGATACCCCCGTTGGCCGAGTTGCTCGAGGAGCTGTCGGTTGCGCGGCAGCTGGGTACTTCCGGCCTGAGGTCGGCGGCATGAGCTTGCTGGCGCTCCAGCGCGATGTCGGCACCTGGCTGCGCGACGGCAGCGACGCCGCCGCCGCCGCGATCGGCGCGCGCTACCGGCCCGGCCTCGCCGTCTATCTGAACAACTATCGCGCCCAGCTCGCCGCAAGCCTAGAGACGACGTTTGCGCTCACCAAGGCCTGGATGGGCGATGCCGCTTTCGAAGAGGCAAGAGTCGTTCATGTCGATCGTGTCGCACCCAGCGGCTGGACGCTCGATGCTTATGGCCGCGATTTCCCCATGACCTTGGCCGCACTCTATCCGGACTACCCCGAGGTCGCCGAACTGGCCTGGACCGAATGGGCGACGAGCGAGGCGTTCGTCGCGCCTGATCGCAACGTCGTGGATGCCTCGTCGCTCGGCGCGGTGGATTGGGACCGGGCCGTCCTACGCTTCTCGCCGACGATCCGCATCGCCGGGGTTTCGACCAACGTCTTCGACATCTGGCTGGCGCTGACCGAGGATCGGGTTCCGCCGGCGGCGCAGCGGTTTTCGGAACCTCAGAAGCTGCTGGTGTGGCGGATCGGGCATTCGTGCCGGGTGAGACCGATGAATGCCCCGGAATCCGCTGCACTCGGGCAGGCGCGCTCGGGCGAGACCTTTGCGCAACTGTGCGACACCCTGGTGGCGTCAAACGGCGAGGAGCAGGGCACCGCGCTTGCTGGGGCGATTCTTGGCCAGTGGATCGCCGAAGGGCTGATCACCGACATTGCCGACGTGGCGCCGCCCGCATCGCGATAAGGTCCTTTCCCTCCCCGCCCCTTTTACCCGAAGTCTAGGATCCTCTGGCGACCGCGATGATCGGGCCTCCCGGGCCGACCTGGACGAAGACCGCCGTCGCCAGACCGGGTTCCGCGGCAGGAAGCGCGAAGGTTCGCGCCGCGCCATTCCAATGGCCCGCGCGGACGAGCCGGCGCACGATATTTCGGTGGGCCAACGTCCTTCCGCCATTCTCTCCGGCGCGAATCGGCACATAGAGGGTGCGCGGATCGTAGCGCACGATCCAGACGTCGCCGCCTCCATCCGGAGCCGGCGCGGCGCCGACCGACAGGCGGTCGCCCCGCACCGCCAGTTCGGGGCCGTGCGCCTCGGCCTCGGCAATGACGGCGTCAAGCTGGCGTGGATCATTCCCGACGATCGTCCGTCGCCCGTTCACCCAGATCTGCGGCGTCGCAACGTTCGGCCGGCCATTATGACGCGCATAGTCCCACTGGCGCGCGGTGAATTCGGGCCTGGCGAAGGTGTCCCGCCAGCCGAGCCGGTCCCAGTAGGTCACGCCGAACGAGAGGGCGACGACGTCGGCGCGGCCGGCGATGGCATTCAAATTCGCTTCGGCCGGCGGACAGCTGGAGCAGCCTTGGCTCTGGAAAAGCTCGACAAGGACAAGGCCGTGCGAATGAACCGCGCGAACCGGATGCGAGGGCTGTGCCGATGGCGACTGCCCAACGGCAAGCAGGATCGCCGCCACCGCAGCGGTCCCGATTGCGGCCAGGATTGGAAATACGCGCATCTCGAACCGGTTCAGCCGCGCCAATTGGCCGGAAACAGCCGCCGCAGCGCTTCGACCTTCGGCCGATCATTGATCGCGATATAGGAATGGCGTGGATTGTGGGCCATGAAGTCCTGATGATAGGCCTCCGCGGGGTAGAAGGTCCGGCCGCGCTCTATCGTGGTCACGATCGGGCGCGGAAAGGCGCGGGCTGCGCGAAGCTGGGCGATATACGCCCGCGCCACACGCTCCTGCGCCAGTGACTGGGGAAAGATCGCGGAGCGATATTGCGTGCCGTGATCGGGGCCCTGCCGATTCAATTGGGTCGGATCGGCCACCACCGAAAAGTAGATGCGCCGCAGGTCGACATAGCTGACCTTGGTGGTGTCGAAGACGATGCGGACGGACTCCGCATGGCCAGTGGCACCGCCGGAGACCTGCTCATAGGTCGCCGTTCCCCTCGTTCCGCCGGCATAGCCGGACATGGCGCTGACCACGCCGTCGACATGGTCGTAGACTCCTTCCACACCCCAGAAGCAGCCCCCCGCGAATATCGCAATCTCGTGGCGGGGCGGATGCTGTTCGATCGTCACCGGCGCCGGCATGCGCCGCGTGACCTCCGTCGCGACGCCCGGACTGGCGACGGCGAGCAACGCGGCGCCCATGGCGAGAGCGGCAACAAGGACAGCAATGCGGCGCATGGACGGTCTCCGAGAAAGAAGCTTCTCCCTTCATATTCGTAGCACTGCGCGCGAAAGTTACGGCGGCCGGAAAAGTATCGGCGTCCTGTAACCTATTCCGCCGCCCCGCCGAAATGGGGCTGTGGCGCCGGTCCGTTTAGGGACGGGCCTGTGCCCGACTTGATGAGGATGAAGGACATGACGGTATTCACGAGGCGCGGCCTTTTTACTGCCGGGGGCGGCTTGGCCCTGGCGTCAATCATCGGATCGCGAATCCCCGCCGCCGGTGCACAGCCGGCCGGCCGCTTCCCGCTGAGCCTGACCGACGCACAATGGCGGAGCCGACTGAGCCCCGAAGCATTTGCGGTGCTGCGCCAGCATGGCACCGAACGCCCCGGATCGAGTCCGCTCGATCGCGAACATCGGTGCGGCACCTTCCACTGCGCGGGCTGTGCCTTGCCGCTCTATTCGTCGGCCGCGAAGTTCGACAGCGGCACCGGCTGGCCCAGCTTCTTCCAGCCGCTGCCCCGCGCCGTCGGCACCAGCCAGGACCGCAGCTTCGGCACAGTTCGCGCCGAAGTTCACTGCGCGCGTTGTGGCGGCCATCTTGGCCACGTCTTCCCGGACGGCCCCCGACCGACCGGCTTGCGCTATTGCATGAACGGCGTTGCGCTGCGGTTTCGGCCAGCCTGACCGGAACGCCACCGCGCGGCATTCGTCTAGCCAGAAACCCGGATCGGTAAGGAGAGCCCGGTGACGCTGAAGGCGATCGCCATCAATTGCAGCCTCAGGGGCGAAGACGGCGAAGCGTCATCCACCGACAGGATGATCGGCCTGATCGCCAACGCCCTGAAGACGAGAAAGGTGGATGTCGCGGAGACGATCCGGATCGTCGATCACGACGTGAAGCCGGGCGTCAGCTCGGACGAGGGCGAGGGCGACGCCTGGCCCGACAGCCGCCGCCTCATCCTCGACTGCGACATCCTGATCTTTGGCACCCCGATCTGGATGGGCCGGATGTCAAGCGTCGCCAAACGCGTCGTCGAGCGGATGGACGCCTTCCTCGGCGAAACCGACAAGGCCGGCCGGATGCCGAGCTACGGCAAGGTCGTGCTGATGGCGATCGTCGGCAATGAGGACGGCGCGCACGCGATCACCGCCGATCTCGGCCAGGCGCTGCTCGACACCGGCTGGACGCTGCCGCCGTCGCCCGCTTGCTATTGGGTCGGCGAGGCGATGGGGAAAATCGATTTCAAGGATCTGGTGGAGGTTCCCGAAAGAGTCGCGCAGACCGTGGCGATGGCGGCGAGCAGCGCGGCGCATTTGGCCAGCCTTTTGAAAGAGAGCCCTTATCCGGGCCTCGATGACAACCTTGATTCCGCCGAATGAACCGGCGGATAATGGCAGCTCCACTTTCGGTGGCCGGAACGACACACCGGACGCTTTCGGCCAGATCCGGCCTGTTGGCTCGGCGCCCAAATTCCCTCTCCCCTTGCGGGAGAGGGTTAGGGAGAGGGGTGTGGCCGAAGCGGCTCGATGCCGCTGAGGACGCTCAAAGCTCGCTGCGCTCGCCCCCCTCTCTCCAGCTCTCTCCCGCAAGGGGAGAGAGGGCATACGGACCGCAATGCTCGGTGAATGTCACTACAGCCTAGCGCCGCAGAATCTTCTTTTGCTCCGCCGGGAGGAGGCTCCGTTCGCCCGCGGGAGCGTTCGCGCCAAGCAGGAAATGCTGCGCCGCGACAGCCGGCATCGGCCGGCTGAAATGCCAGCCCTGGCCATAGCCGACGCCGAGACCGGCCAGGGACCGCCACTCGGCGACGGTCTCGATACCCTCGGCGACGATCCGGCCGCCGATCCTTTCGGCGAAGGTCACCATCGCCTGCGCCAGCGCGGAGCGGGCCGGGTCGCTGTCGATGTCGCGGGTGAGGCTCATGTCGAGCTTGAGGATGTCCGGCTTTAGATCAAGAATGCGACGCAGCCCCGAATAGCCGACACCGACATCGTCGATCGCGATCGTCGCATGCTTGCGAAGGCGACCCAGCGCTTCGCTCAGGCCGGCCTGATCCGTCACTGCCGCATGTTCGGTGACCTCGATCACAAGGCGGCCAAGCGGAACCTCGGCGGCGACGCCGGCCAGCGCGGCGGTCATCGCTGTTTCCGGCGAGACGTTGACCGCGACGTAGAGATGGTTCGGAATGTATGGCAGGCCGCGGATCGCTTGACGGACCGCCAACATCTCCAACTCGACGCCCAGCCCCGCGTCGGCGGCCTCGGTGAACCACTGATCCGGCGAGCGCAGATCGTGATCGGAGAAGCGGGCGAGGCTTTCGACGCCGACCGGCGCACCGGTGTCGAGGCGATGGATCGGCTGATAAACGATCGCGATCGCATCGCGGTCCAGCAGGGCGTTGATCCGCTCCAGCCGTTCTCGCCGGTGCTCGTCTTCGTGCAGATCGCGCTCGATCTGGTCGGCGGCCAGCGCGGCGAACGCCCGCATCGTCTCCAGGTCGCGCTCGGTGAGCGAATGGTCCGGCTTCTGGCTGATGCAGCAGAAGCTGCCATAGACGCTGCCATCACTGAGCCTAAGCGGCACGTTGAGGTGGGATCCGACCGGCAGCGCCGGGACGATCGGCAGCTCGGCCGCCAACGGAAACTCCATCGCGTCGTGCATCAGCTCCGGCAGCTTACCCTGCAGGATGCGGTAACAGGCGGTGTCTTCCTGAGGCTCGGCGTCGCCGGGCTTTGCCGGGACCGGAATGTCAGCCTGGATATGGGTGAATTGACGCTGCCCGTCTATATAACGCGAGGCGAAAGCGATGTTCATGCCGAGGTGCCGGCGCACGGCATCGAGGATCCGGTCGACGGCGGGAAGACCGCCCGTCTCGCCGCCAGCCAGAAACGCGGTCAGGGGATTGGTTCGTGTTGCGCCAGGCATGTAATGTCCCTCCGCATGAAAGCGAGCCTATGACGCCAAAACGTTGAAGAATGCGTAACCCCCGCATCACCCGCAACTGGCCAAAGCCGCGCGCTTCGGCTCGGCAGACCCGGCAGTTAGGCGTCGCAAGGGCCCAGTCTCATATCTGTCTGAGCCCGGACAGGAGCCGGGCGCCGATGAGCGCGCCTGCCAATCCGGCGATCAGGAGAATCCGGTCAGGACCCTGACATAGAGGCGGGCAAGCTCGCGCCGTCTGGCGGGCGACTCCTTCACCTCCATCGCGTAATAGCCGACCTGATGATAATAGACGACGCGCGCGCGGATGAAGGCTTCGTCATCGTCTTCGCCGGCGTCGAGGAACAGCTGGTGCAGCGCTTCGATACGTTCGTCGTCGACCGCGCCGAGCGCCTTCGCAACCTTCTTCGACGTCCGCGCCCATTCGCGCACCGCCTTGTCATAAGCCGGGTCGAAATCGACCTCGTCGATCCAGACCTTGACCCCCGCCTCGAACCGCTCGATCGGCGTGCCGGAGCCGCCGAGCGCGCCCAGGATCGCGCCGCTATTGCGCTCGCGCCAGTCGGCGAGCAGGGCATCAAGCAGGTCGGCATGGCCCTTGAAGCGCCAGTAGAAGCCGCCGCGGCTGACCTTCAGCGCCCTGGCCACCCGATCGACCTTGACCGCTCCGATCCCCTCGCGGATCAGCATCTTGCGCGCGGCCGCCAGCCAGTCCGCGCGCTCGAGCGTCGCGCGGCGCGCCGGCGCGGCGCGGCCGCCTTTTTTCGGCCGGCCGCGCGGCTCGGCCGCAGCGACAGATTGGCGGTTTGCGACGCGATTCATGCCTTCCTCTACCCAAGATCATCGCCGTCGCCAACGCGATCTGATCGGCAGGCGGTGAGCGCCGTTACTTCCACACCTGGGAAGCAACGCGCCGCCAATTGTCGCCGAGGATGCCCCGGATATCGGCATCGGCGTAACCGCGTTCGAGCAGGCCCTCGACGATCGTCGGGAACGCCTCGGGGCCGACCATCCGGATGGTCTGCTGATAGGTCGGGTCGTCGGGGAAGGTATCGCGCATCTTCGCCAGATAGTCGGCCAGCTCCTGCGCATCGAACACATAGTCGAGCGCGATGCCGACATGTTCGGGACCGACGAGCTGAGCGACATGATCGATATGGCGGACCAAGGTTTCCGGCCGATCGTCATTGTCGCCGAGGAAGATGCCGATGCCGTTGATCCCGACCACGCCGCCGGTCGCGGCGCAGGCCTTGATCAGCGCGTCGGGAATGTTGCGGGCGTGGGCGTGCACCGCGCTCGGATTGGAATGCGAGAAGATCACCGGATTGTCCGCGCTCGCCATGACGTCCAATGCGGTCCGGTGGCCAGTATGCGAGCAGCAGACGACCATCCCCACCCGCTTCATCTCGGCCAGCAGCGCGCGCCCATGAGGCGTCAGCCCCTCATCCTCGTCGTAGCAGCCGCCGCCCGCGGCGCTGTTGCGATTATAGGCGACCAGCATCCAGCGTACGCCGAGATCGTGGAACAGCTGGACCAGGCCGTGATCGCCTTCGTTGAGCAATGCCATCCCTTCGATGTCGAACAGGATAGCGAGCTTGCCCTCTTCTTTCGCACGATCGATGTCGGCGAGCGTCCGGACCAGCAGATAGCGATCCGCGCGCTGCGAGAACCAGCGCCGGAAGCTGGCCAGCACCCGGACATGGCTCTCGAGCGACTGCGGCCCGATGCCGATATTGATCGTGATCGCGTCGATCCCGACGTCGCGGCAGCGCTCGATCTGCGGCAGGAAGCTCTCGTCGGACGGCCGCAGCGGCATGCAGGCGTGATTGTCCCAGACCAGCGACGAATCGATCAGCCTTCGCGCCCGGCTCAGCACCATGTTGTTCACGTCGTCCTCCCGATCATCGTCAATCGGTGACATATTCCCAGCCGGCATCGGCGAACCAGGCGCGCAGGTGACCGGCGAGGCTGGCATCGGCGACAATCTCGAACGCCTGGCCTCCCTCCTCGGGGATCAGCACGACCGGGACCTGGGCGAGCAAAGTCTGCGCGCAGCGGCCGGGACCGAGCACCCGCGGATGCAGATCGAGGCTGCAGCCCTTGGCGATCATCGTGGCGGCGTGCGGCCCGGCGATCCGCCACAGCCGCAACCCGGCGGAGACGTCGGCAACATGGTGGAGCCGGTTTCCGCAAGCGCCGGCGATCTTCTCGGCCACCGGCGCGCCGGCGGCAAAGATCGCCCATTCGCCGGGGGCGAGACAGGCGACCCGCGGACTGTCGCCGGCGATCAGGTTCGGCGCTGCCGGCCACGACATGCCGAAGGCGGCGCCAAGCGCGGCGATCGACCCATCGTCCGGGGCGCGGACACGCAGCATGGACAAAGCCAGCGGCGTTTCGACGAGCGACACGCCGGCGCCGCGCGCGGTTGAAGGGGCGTTCGCGTCAGCCATTCAGCCGCTCTCCATCGGGGTCGTAAGGTCCGGGTCGCGCGATGCGCACCTGACGCCCGCGGCCGGTGCCGCTGACGATTTCGAGCACCTCGCCATGCCGGCCGGCGCCGCCGCGGACCATGCCGAGGGCGATGCCGCGGCCGAGGATCGGGCTGAAGCCGGACGAGGTGACATAGCCTTCGCTGCCGTCCGCGACCGACGGCCCGCGCAGATGCGCGCCGACCGGAAGGGCCTCGGCCGAGCCGACCGCCTCCAGACCGACGAACTCGAGCCGGTCCGCCCGCAGATTCTCCGGCCGCGTCAGCGAACGGCGGCCGACAAAGTCGTGCTTGCGCTTCAGGATGTGGCCCCAGCCGACGTCGCCGGGCGCGGTCGAACCATCGGTGTCGGCGCCGACGTGGAGATAGCCCTTCTCGGTCCGCAGCACCATCCAGGCGTCGATCCCGACCGGAGTCAGGCCGTGCGGCGCGCCGGCGGCGACCAGCAGTTCCCAAAGCTCGCTCGCGCGATCGGCCGGCACGCTGACCTCGAACGAGACTTCGCCGGTGAAGCTGGCCCGCAGGATCCGCGCCGGGATCCCGGCGACATGGCCTTCGCGAAAGGTCATGTGGGGAAAATCGGCGGGGCCGATGGCGAAGTCCACGCCGACCGCCTCGAGCACGGCACGGGCATTCGGTCCACTCAGCGTCAGCACCGCCCAGGAGGCGGTGACCGGCGCCGCCAGCACGTCCAGGCCGGGCCATTCGCATTGCAGCCATTCGTCGATCCAGGCGGCGATGCGCCCGGCGCCGGCGCCGGTGGTGCCGACCTGGAAGCGCTCCTCGGCCAACCGGGTGGCGATGCCGTCGTCGATCACCACGCCGAGCTCGTTGAGCATCAGCCCGTAGCGCGCCCGGCCGACCTTCAGGGTCGACATGGTGTTGGCGTAGATCCGGTCGAGAAACTCCGCCGCATCCGGGCCGACCACCTCGATCTTGCCCAAAGGCGAGCCGTCGAACAGGCCGACCGCCTGGCGCACCGCGAGCGCTTCGCGCTGTTCCGCGGCGTGCGGCGTCTCGCCGGACCGCGGGTAATAAGCCGGCCGCAGCCAGCCGCCATATTCCTCGAACTTGGCCCCTGCCGCCACCTGCCGCTCATGGGTCGGCAGCCGCCGCACCGGCTGAAACAGCGCGCCGCGCATCCGACCGCCGAGCGTTCCGAACGCCACTGGCGTGTAGGGGAAGCGGAAGCGCGTGGTTCCGGTCTCGGGAATCGAGCGGCCGGTCAGCTCGGCCATCACCGCCAAGGCGTTGACGTTCGAGGTCTTGCCCTGGTCCGGCGCCATGCCGAGCGTGGTGTAGCGCTTGAGATGCTCGACCGAGACGAACGCCTCGCGCGCCGACAGCGCGATGTCGTCGGTGGTCACGTCGTTCTGGAAATCGACGAACGCCTTGCCGGGCGCATCGACCCGCCACAGCGGCTCGATGGTCCAGGCTGGCGCGCCTTCGGCCTTCTCCAGGATCTCGTCGAGCGCGAAGACGCCGGCCGCGGCGCCGACCGAGGTCTCGGCCTGTACCGAGGTGCCGGGACGAAAGGCCGCCAGAGTCTCGTCCCAGGCGAGCCGCCCGCCCGATTGCGAGAACAGATGCACGGTCGGGTTCCAGCCGCCCGACACCGCGAGCAGGTCGGCCTTGATCCGCCGGACACGCCCGCCCGCCTCGCGGACCCGTACCGCGCTCAGCGAAGGCCGACCATGCGTGCCGACCACCGCGCCGCCCGTCACGACCTCGACTCCGCGTGCCCGGAGCGCGTCGGTCAATGCGGACGGCGGCGCGCTGCGGCTGTCGATCAAAGCAGCGACCTCGCCGTCGGCATCCAGCAAGGCAGAGGCGGTGTCATAGGCGCTGTCATTGTTGGTGAAGATGACCGACCGTTCGCCGGCCAGCACCGCCCATCGCCCGAGATATTGGCGAACCGCCGAGGCCAGCATGACGCCCGGCCGGTCATTGCCCGGAAAGACCAGAGGACGTTCCAGCGCCCCGGTCGCCAGCACGACGCGTTTCGCGCGCACCGTCCACAGCCGCTGACGGGGTAGCCGGGTCGTGCCGCCGGCGGACAAGGCGTCGGTGACGCGCTCGACCAAGGCGATGCTGTTATGATCGAAATAGCCGACCGCCGTGGTCCGGGTCAGAATCACGGTGTCCGGCGCGGCGCTCAACGTCGCTTGCGCGGTGGCGACCCAGTCGATCCCCGATCGGCCGTCAATCTGCGCCGGCTGCCACAGCAGCGAGCCGCCGAGCCGGCTGTCCTGCTCGACCAGCATCACCCGCTCGCCGGTGCGGCTGGCGGCGAGCGCCGCCGCCAGGCCGGCCGGGCCGGAGCCGACGACCAGGACGTCGCAATGGGCGTAGCGGCTTTCATAGCGATCCGGGTCCGGCGCGGCGGACACCCGGCCCAGGCCGGCGGCCTTACGAATGATCGGCTCGAACAAATGCCAATCGGGCCAGATGAAGGTCTTGTAGTAGAAGCCCGCGGGAAGGAAGCGCGAGACAAGATTGTTGATCGCACCGATATCGAAGCGCGCGCTCGGCCAGCAATTGACCGGTTTGGCGGTCAGGCCGTCGTGCAGAGCGATCTCTGTGGCGCGGGGGTTCGGTTCGGTCGTGGCGCCCTCGCCGAGCTGCATCAGCGCATTGGGCTCCTCCGCCCCCGCGGCGAGCAGCCCGCGCGCCCGGTGATATTTGAACGAACGGCCGACGACCGAAACACCATTGGCCAGCAAGGCGGAGGCCAAGGTGTCGCCGGCAAAGCCGCGCAGCGGCCGCCCCTCATAAGTGAAATCGACCGGCCGGGCGCGGTCGATCAGCCCGCCTTCGGGCAAGCGGCGCGCGCTCATCGGCCCGCCTCCGCCTCGGTCGATGGTGCCGCTTCGCCCATCCGATAGACCGCCTTGACCTCATGGGTGACGGTGTCGCGCGCGACATTGAACCATTGGCGGCAGCCGAAGACGTGGACCCAGCGCTCGAGGTGCAGCCCCTTGGGGTTGATCCGGGTGAACAGATAGTCGCCCCAGGTCTCGTCGGAGACCTGGTCGTAGGGCTCGGGGCGCGCGATATGGCTCTGGCCGCCGCAGTGGAATTCGATCTCGTCGCGCGGGCCGCACCAGGGACATTCGATCAGGAGCATCTCTCTCGACTCCCTCTCAGTGGGCGATGCCGGAGGCGGCGGCTTCGTCGATCAGCGCGCCGGTGGCGAACCGCTTCAGCGAAAAGGGCTCCGCCAGCTCGTGCGCCCGGCCGGTCGCCAGATGGTGCGCGAGGACGTAACCGCCGGCGGGAATGGCCTTGAACCCGCCGGTGCCCCAGCCGCAATTGACGTAGAGGCCCGGGACCGGGGTCTCGCCGAGGATCGGGCTGGAATCATGGGTAACGTCGACGATGCCCGCCCAATGGCGCGCTATGCGCACCCGGCCGAGCGACGGCATCTGATCGGCGACCGCGGCCGCGACGCTGCGGACCGTCGGCGAGTTGCCGCGCTGGGCGTAAGACGGATAATGATCCAGCGCCCCGCCGAACACCAAGCCGCCTTTGTCCGACTGGCTGATGTAGAGCCCGGTGGCCAGCGACAGCGCCACCGTGTCCAGCACCGGCTTAAGCGGTTCCGAAACGAAGGCCTGCAGGGCATAGCTGGTCAGCGGGAGCCTGAACCCGGCCAGCTCCGCCATCACCGACGAATGGCCGGCCACCGCCAGGCCGACAATATCGGTGGCAATCGTGCCGCGACTGGTTTCGACGCCGCTGATCCGGCCCGATTCGTTCTTGAAGAAGCCCCTGACCTCGCAATTCTGGATGATATCGACGCCCAGCCGATCGGCGGCACGGGCATAGCCCCAGGCGACGGCGTCGTGCCGCGCGGTTCCCGCGCGCTTCTGGGTAAACCCGCCCCAGACCGGAAAGCGCGCGTTCGGCGAGGTGTCGAGAATCGGAATCCGGCGCTTGATCTCGTCGACCGAGACCATCTCGGTGTCGATGCCGTTCAATTGCATCGCGCCGACCCATCGGGCCGCGCCCTCGAGATCGTGGCGGCTGTGCGCCGTGAGGAACATGCCGCGCTGGCTGAACATGACGTTGTAATTGAGATCGCGCGACAGGCCTTCGTAGAGCTCGAGCGCGAAATCGTAGATCCGCGCGCTTTCCGGATAATAATAATTGGACCGGATCACGGTGGTGTTGCGCCCGGTATTGCCGCCGCCGAGCCAGCCGCGCTCGAGCACGGCGACGTTGCGCACGCCGTGAACTTTCGCCAGATAATAAGCGGTGGCGAGGCCGTGGCCGCCGCCGCCGACAATGACGACGTCGTAGCGCGGCTTTGGGTCCGGCGCGCGCCAGGCCGGCGACCAGCCGGTCTGGCCCTTCAGCCCCTCGACGAGCAGGCGCCAGGCGGAATAATTCGTCATTCGCGATCTAACCCGATCTCTCTATACACTAGTGTATAGTGCGACAAACATAGGTGTTAGTCAAGCCGGTCCCGCGAGCTATGCGCGATTGCGGGCCTTCTGTTCAGGCCTGCATACCGATCCGGATCGCGTCAACCGAAGCTCAACGGCCGCATCTCAACCTTGAAATCCCAGACCGGCGCACCGCCGAGAAGATGCTCGACGAAATAGTCCCAGCTGCGTTTTATCAGATAGCCGTCGGTGATCGCCGCATGGGTCCGGTTGGGCAAGCACAACAGGTCGTAGGGCTTGCCGGCCCGGGTCAAAGCGTCGACCAGCCGCATCGCCTGATGCGGCGGCACATTCTCGTCCATGTCGCCATAAGCGATCAGCAAATGGCCGGCGAGCTGGTCGGCGAGCCGGGTGATGTCGAGCTTTTCCCAGTTGGCCGGATAATCGCCGGTCGCCCCGCAAAAGCGCGAGCCGTCGGCAAAGACCGGGGCACCCGTCATATTCTCGAAACCGGGCGACATCCCGCAATAATCGTAGACCCCCGCCCCCGACACCGCGACCTTGAAGACATCTGGCCGGCTGAGGATCGCCTGCGCCGCGAACGTGCCGCCCCACGACCAGCCGTAAACCCCGACCCGGTCGAGATCCATTTCCGGGTACCGCCGCGCGAGACCCTGGATCGCGGCGACATGATCCTCCACCGCGACCTGGGTGAAGTCGACATAGCCGACGTCGCGGAACGCCGACGCGCGCATCGGCGTGCCGCGCGCGTCGAGGGTGAGGACGGCGAAGCCGAGCCGCGCGAGTGCGCTCTGGCCGAGCGGATTGCCGCTGCGATAGGCTTGGCAGAAATTGCGCGCCGCGACCACGATCTGGGGCCCGGCATAGGCCGCGGCGATCACCGGGCGCCGGATTCCGTCCGACCGACCGCGCGGCGGATAATAGACCGCATAGAGGTCGGTTTCGCCGTCGGCCGCCTTGATCCGTTCCCGGATCGGCGGCGACCAGCCCGCGGCGAACAATCGCGACGCGTCGGCGCGCTCGATCTCCGCGATCTGGCGTCCGTCGCGGGTCGAGCGCAGCACGCTGATCGGCGGCTGATCGACCGTCGACCAGGTATCGACGAAGATCTCGGCCGCCGGCGCGATCAGCGGGTCGGGCGGCGTGATGCCCCACATCTGCGCCATATAGGGCGCCAGGCCGGGCTGGAAATGATGGTCGGCGTCGGGCGCGGTCAGCAGGGTGATGGCGCCGGCATCGTCGAGGCTGCCGCGATAGAGATGGCGAAAATAAGGATCGCGCCCGGGCTCGCGCCCAAGCCCGGTGAAGTAGATTTCCCGCTTCTCCTCGTCGACCGCCAATATGTCGAGTGCGAGCCAGTCGCCGGATGTGATTGCATTCCTGAGCGCGCCGGTCTGGGCGTCGTAGAGATAGAGATGCCCCCAGCCGCTTCGGTCCGAATACCAGATCAGCTCGGCGCCGTCGCCGATCAGGCGGATATTCGGCTGGCTGTAGAGCATCGTGTTGTGCTCGACCCGGACTGCCGAAGATTGTTCGAGCACGTCGCTGAGCACAGCCGTCGCCAGGTCCAGCCGCAACACCCGGACCGACGCCGAGCCGATGGTCTGCGCCATCAGGAAGGCCTGGCCGCGCCCAACACTCCAGCCGAGCACCAGCCCGGTCATCCCCGGCCGATAATCTTCGGGCAGTTCGATCGGCGTGCTTCGTCCGGTCTCGAGGTCGAACAGGCGATAGTCGATCTCCAGCGCGGTCCGATCGCCGACGAAGGTCAGGCGAACCTCGTGCATGATCGGCCGCCGCGATCCGTCGGTCGGAACCGACTCGACCATCGGATTGATCCCGACATGGCGCTCGTCGAGGCGCGGCGCGATCAGATAGCGCCCGTCGGGCGACCAATGGGTTTCGAAGGGCGGCGTCTTCTGGCCCGATTTCTTGCGCGGCACCGTGGTCACCGCGCTGTCGGGCAATTTGCCCCAGGAATGAAACGGCGCGCCGTCGCTGGTCAGCGGGCGTTCCTCGCCGCTCGCCATCTCGCGCACGAAGAGATTGTCGTCACGGATGAACGCGGCCCGCCGCCCGTCGGGAGAGACGAAAAGCTCCGGCGTGGACGCCGGCGTTTCGACCGCGCGGCATTGCAGCGTCTTGAGATCGCACTCCACCGACCGATTGCCGATGCGGCCCAAAAGGCGCGATAGATCGGCGCTGAAGCGCACCTGGCTGAGCGTCTCCGGCAGGTGCTTCGCCTTCTCGCCTAGCGCCTCGCCAAGCGCGCACGCGACCTTGGCATGGTCGAATGCCGGCGACTTGGTGCCGTCCGGGCCGACGACAACAAATTCCGGACCCGCCTCGCCGTCCCGCCGATACCAGAATTTCCCCGACGCCCCGATCCAGTTCGGCAGCACCGCCTCGTTGCGGACCAGCCCCTGCAGATTGCCCTCGAGAATCGCAGCCGCGGCGGCATAATCGGCCTCGCCGGGTGTCTGGGCACCGCGCATACCGTCGTTGCTTGCCAAATCGGCTTCGGGAGCGATCGTCGACATCTTATGCAACGACCTGTGCCGCAGGAGCGTCGGGAGCGAAAGCCTCGACGGTGCGCCGGAACGCGCCATCGGCGAGCTTGAGCAGCAGCACGCCCGCCGCGATCGCCGGGGTCGAGACCAGGACCAGCGCCCAGAGCAGCCCGCGCGGATCGCCCTCAAGCGCGTCGGAAACGAACCCCACCAGCACCGGCGCGCCGGCGATGGACACCACGAAGAAGGCGGTGCCGAGCGCGATCACCCGGCCGCGGATCAGCGCCGGGCTGATATCCTGCAGCAAGGTTGGCATCAGCGAGGCCCCGGCAATCCCGGTCGCGGTCTGGATTCCGATCAGGACATAGGCCTGCCAGGGATGCTGGACCGCCAGCTGAAGCACGACCGGGATCAGGGTCGCGGCCATCGCCGCCAGATAGAGGCGCAACGGAGCCATCACACCGAAGCGCGGCCGCAGCAGCTTGGTGACGACGGCGGCAAAGCAGACGCCGGCGACCGATCCGATCGTGCTGGCGGCGCCGACGCCGACCCCGACATCGGCCGGCGACGCGCCGAGGATTCGCATGATGTAGACCGGCGCCCAGGCATAAGCCGCATATTGCGCGATGCCGTAGAGCGAAGCGGCGGTGTAGAGACCGAGCAGCGCCGGCCAATGCTCCCGGACATAGGATTTGATCGAGACCATCGCCTGCGGGACGGCGTGGTTCACGATCCTCTTCACCGGTCCGATCGCGAGCACCGCGAGCGCGATCGGCACGCCGGGCGCGGCGACGGCTAGGAAGGCGAGCCGCCACGCCGCCCAGCTCTGAATCGATTCCGGAAGCAGCACGCGATGGGCGTCGATCCAGGCAATAGCGCCGCCGCCGAGCGCGATGCCGAAGCCGGCGCCGATGGTGGTCGCGCCGAAGACGATGAAGTTCGCGGTTATCCGGCTCTTGCCCGGAAACATGTCGGGCACCATCGAATAGATGACCGGCGCGAGCACCGCTTCGCCCAATGCGATCGCGATCGTCGCCGCGAACAGCTCGCCGAACGTGTCGGCGAGGCCGCAGGCGGCGGTCGCCGCCGCCCACGCCAGGACGCAGGCGGCAAAGATGATCTGGCGCGGACCGCGGTCGACCAGCCAGCCCAACGCAACGCCGCCGAGCGCGGCGAACAATCCCGGCCCCAGGCCCTGGAGCACGCCGATCTGGACGTCGGCGAGCTGCATGTCCTGCTTGATCGGCTCGGTGACCAGGACCAGGATCTGGCGGTCGACGGCGCCGAACAAAGCGGCGATGATCAGGATGAAGAGCGCATACCAGGCGCGGAAGGTGGGGCGCTCGGCGGGCAGGATCTCGGCCGCCCCCGGAATCGTCGCTGCATGGTTCGTCATGCCAGGCTCTCGGCCCGCGCAATCGACGCGCGCGACGCCTCGACCAAGCCGTCGACGCTGGTGACGTGACGAACGTGGATCAGCGCGTCGAACGCGCCCTTCGGCGCGAAATCATAGACGTCGTGATTGAACAGCATCTGCCTCGCCCCGCCGAGCTGCGCCTCGCTCATGCCGCGCAAGTCAACGAGGTGAAGCGGCGGACCGACCCGGTCCATCAGCGCGTCGATGCTCTGCGGCGAGGGTTGAATCGCCTCGAGCCCGACCGAGAATCGGGTGGTCGCCTCGTCGAGCACTTGGACCCGCTGCAGGTCGCCCGACGCATAGGTCGTCCCGATGACGACCATTTCATCACCCAATACGGGCGCGAGCATCTGGCCGAGCGTCGCGCCATATTGCGACGAGCGCTGAATATGGCCGTTATGCGCGCCGATCACGATCCGCTCCTCGCGCTCCAGGATCCAGCGGACAGTGTCGGCCATCAGCTCGTCGCGCGGGTTGCGGTCGCCGGTATAGACCAATGCGCCCGAGAGCAGGCCGTCGAGATAGGCAACCGCGCGCCCGCAGCGCTCGGTGACATCATCGCCCGAGTCTCTGCTGCGCTGCGCGAGCGCGGCAATGCCGTTGGAGAGGCGGGCGCGATCGAGCGGGGCCATGCCGGCATAACGCGCCCGCGCTTCGAACTGTTCGCCGAGCTCGGCCAGCTCCCGCAAGGCGGCGTCGCCGGGAGCGGGTGCGAGCCGCGCCTGGCAGATTGCCACCCCCGGTCCGGGGTTGGCGATCGAGCCCGCCACATCCATCCCGTAGAAGCGCACCTTGCTATCGCGCGTCGCGTTCCAGTCGCGCATCCATTGCAGCTGGGCGCGCATCTCCGCGCAGCGGCCGAATCCATAGGTGATGCCGGTGTCCGCGACAGGATCGAGCGTGCCCGCGCCGCCGAGCACCCAGTCGTTCACCGCCAGGCCCTCGGGAAAGCCGGACTCCATGACGAAGGCGGTGAAGCCGCGCTCGCTCACCAGATAGCGCAGCAGGCGATCCTTGAGCTGGTAGAATTCGCGTACCCCATGGGCGCTCTCGCCGATCGAAACCACCCGGGCGTCGCCGACCAGGTCGCCCACGGCCGCCAGATCGGAAATGTCGGGATCGGCCGGATCGAGCGTATGCAGCGGAACCGCGAGGGCGCGCAGCGAATCGAGCGCTTCGCTTTCCGAGCTGCCCACCGACATCGACGATCCGCCTCGCTGCGACCGAGCTTAGAAGCGCGCTCTCACGTTAACCCCGATCTCCCGCGGCGAAAGCTCCAGATCGTTTGGGAAGGTCGGGGTGCGCGGGACGACGACTCGACGGGTGTTGAACGCATTGTTCGCATAGGCTGAAACTTCGAAAGCCCCGATTTCGAGCCCGCTGCGAAGGTTGACCAGATCGCGCGCGGGGAAGCGGTTGATCAGGCCTTGAAGCCTGATCGTCTGCTGCGCCTCCCCGGCATGCTGATAGTCGCCGCGGAAGAAGAAGGTCGCTTCGCCGAAGACGGGCCGGCGAAAGTCGAACGACGCCGAATAGGATTCCCGGACCGCGAAATCGACTGGATCTCCGGGCGCATGCGTGGAACTCGTCGTGCCTTCGGCGAACTCGAGATTGTTCCAGCCATAGGTCGCGCTCAGGGTCAGGCCGTCGACCGGGCGGGCAATCACCGACAGGTCGACGCCCCAGCCGTTGACCTCTCCGCTATTCTCGGTGATCGCGAGCGCGCCGCCGGCGATGAGGACGGTGGTCTGCACGTTCGACCACTCGGTATAATAGACGTCGCCGGCGAGCTCGAGCCGCCGACCGAGCAGCTGGTGCTTGGTTCCCACCTCATAGCGCCAGAGCTGGTCCGGCTCGAAGGTCTGCTCGAGGCCGGCGAACGGGATGGCGTTGAAGCCGCCGCTGCGGAAGCCGCTCGCTGCGCTGGCATAGATCATTGAGGTCGGCGAGAATCGCCACGAGATGTTGAACCTCGGGTCGAACGAATCGAACGTTGCCGGGGGCGGGTTGAACGCCGCTGGGGCGCCGAAGATCACGGTGTTCGAGGAAAAACGCACCCGCTCCTCGAAATAGCGCGCGCCGACGCTGACGCTGAGCTGATCGGTCAACCGATAGGTGCCGTCGGCGAAGAAGGCGAACGATTTGGAATTGCTGGGGATCGTGCCCGAGAGCAGCACGAACGGCAGCGGATTCGGGCTGGTCGACGTCGCCTGGGTGAGGGTCGCGTTGCCCTCGCGATAATAGCCGCCCGCAGTCCAGCTGAAGCGGCGCTGGCCGCTCGAGGAGAAGCGGAGCTCGCCGATCAGCACGTCCTGCTCGGTCCGCGAGGTGAACGGAATCTCGGTGACGAACCCGGGCGGGAAGCCGAAGCCGAATGGCGGCGGCGCAGTCAGGAACGGCACGAAAGACGGGCTCAGATCGAACTGACTTCTCGTCGTCCGGTCGAGATAGCCGATCGTTCCCAACACGGTCACCGGCCCGAAATCATAGGTCACGATCCCGTTGAGGAGATCGTAGCGGTCGTGATTGAAGGTCTGCACCGGCGAGGATTGCAGCCCGTCGATCGCGAACGCCTGGTAGTCCAGATCGCTTTCCTGATGGACGTAGAGCAGCGACAGTTCGAGCCCGTCCGCCGGACGGGCGAGAATCTTGCCGCGCAAGGTCAGGAACTCGGTGTCGTTGATGTTCGAATCGCCGGTGGCGGTGTTGTCGATCCAGCCGCCGTTCCGCTCGTAGCCCGCGACCAGCCGCACGCCGAGCTGGTCCTCGACCACGGGCAGATTGAGCACGCCATTGACGTTGTAGCTCTGGCCGCCGCCGTCGACCCATCCGATCTCGCCTTCGGCGGCGCCGGAAAAGGCCCTGAGGTTCGGCGACGCAGTGATGTAGCGGATGGTGCCGCCCATCGAGCCCTGGCCGTAGAGTGTGCCCTGCGGACCGCGCAGCACTTCGATCCGCGCCATGTCGATCAGACGCACGTCGGCGATCGTCCCGGCCGAGCCGATCTGGGTGCGGTTGCCCTCTAGCGCCATCTCGTCGAGATAGACGCCCACCGTCGCCGAGCCGTTGGCGTTGGAGACGCCGCCGATCTGGATGACGTCCTGTCCGGGCGCGGTGGTGCCGATCGACAGGCCCGGGATCGAGAATTGCAGGCCCTCGAGGCTGGTGACGTTGCGCGCGTCGATCTCGGCCCCGGTTGCCACCGACACCGACAGCGGCGCGTCCTGAAGACGTTCGGAGCGACGCTGCGCGGTCACGATGATCTCGGCCGAGTCTTCGCCCGCGACGCCCCCGCCAATCCCGGCGTCCGCCGTGCTCGCGGCGATCACGCCATAGCCGCCCGAGGCGGTCGGCCGGACCGCCAGACCGGTTCCGCCGAGGAGAATCTGCAGCGCCCGCTCCGCCGAATGGCGGCCGGTCAAAGGCGCCGAGCGCCGCCCGCGCACGACCGCCGGATCGAACGCGACGTCGACGCCGCTGGCCAGCGCGAACGCGCGCAGCGCCTCGGCGAGATCCTGCTGGGGAATCGAATAGGTGCGCTCGGCCGTCTGGGCCAGAGCCGACGTCGGCGCGAATGCCACCGTGACTGAAGCGGCGGCAACGCCCGCCAGGAAAACCGCCCGCATGCCTGGAAATGTGCGCATCATTGATCCCCCCAAGAGAAGCCAGCGCGTGATCGCGCTCTGCCCTCAGGGACGCAGTCCGGCCGTCGAACCCCCGCGCGGATTTCAAAAATTGCAAAAAATCCTACGCGCCGAATTAGGGTCCGGACCCTAGCGCGCGGTGAGGACCAGGGTCGCATCGTCCTGCCGGGCGAGGCGCACCGGCAGCGCCGCGCTGATCCCGTCGACCAAGGCTTCGGGCTGGCTGGTATGGAACACGCCGCTGAGCCGCATCGGCCGGATCCGCGGATCGCCGAGGACGATCTGCCGGCCGCCATAGCGATTGATGTCGCGCACCACCTCGTCGAGCGGCACGTCGTCGAGGATCATCCGTCCCGAACGCCATGCCTGGGTGGTCGCGACGTCGACCTCGCGGGCGGCGAGGCGGAGATTGGGCTGGAGCTCGACCTGCTGTCCGGCTTCGAGCAAGGCTGCCGGCGCGGGACCGGCACGCGGTCGCGCCGCCGGCCGGGGCAATTCTGCCATGCCGCGCCCGCGATAGATCGCGACCACCCCTTCTTCGAGCGTGACCCTCGCCCCCGTTCCGCTCCGCCAGATCTCGAAGGCGGTGCCGACCGCGCGGACCTCGTCATTGCCGACGAACACGCGAAACGGCCGGCTCGGATCGGCCGCGACCTGGAAGAACGCCTGGCCGCGCTCGAGAAAGAGTCGCCGCTCAATCTCGCCAAGGTCGACCCGCAACGCGGAATCGGTGTTGAGCATGATCCTCGAGCCGTCGGCGAGAATGATCCGGCGCTGTTCGCCGATCCCCGTGGCATAGGTTTCGCCCCCGCCCGAAAGCAGGCCCGGCGCCACGAAATAAGCGGCCGACGCCGCCGCGGCGAGCGCTAGCCCCTCGAGCATCCGGCGCCGCGACGGGAACGCCAGGACCCGGGCCGGTTCCTTCTTGGCAACGCCCAGCCTGGCCCGCGCTGTGTCATTGTCCGCCAGCGCGGCGACGCCGTTCCAGAGCAGAGCATGGTCGACATAATCGTCGGGGTTGCGCGGATCCTGCGCGCACCAGGCCTCGAACGCTTCGATCTCGCCCCGCGTCCGCTGATCGGACGCGAGCCGGACTACCCAGGAGGCCGCTTCCTCGTTGGGCGTCCCCGCGCCTTTCGCGCGGTTGTTCGGATCGCGATCCTTACTCATCGACGCGAAACCGCGCCCGCAAATGGGCCAATGCCCTCGTCATATGCTTTTCGATCGAACTCACCGTGATGTTGTAGCGTGCCGCCAATTGGGTGTTCGACAAACGATCCAGCCGGTTGAGCAGGAAAATCTCCCGAGTCTTGTCGGGAAGCTCGTCCAGGATCACCGCCAGCCGTTCAAGGGCCTCCTTTCCTTCGAAGACGCGCGCGGGCGACGGCGCCCCACTGACCAACTCAAAATCTTCGATCTGGTCGTGCATTCCCTCCTGCCGCACCTGCGCCCGCCGTACCCGGTCGAGCAGGACGCTGGAGGCAGTGGCGAACAGATAGGCTTCATGATTGTCGACGCCGTCGAGCGATTTGCGCGTCAGTCGGACGAAGACCTCCTGGGCGCAATCCTCGGCCGCGTCCGCCGCCAGCCCGCGGCGCACGAAATAGCGCATGAGCGGCTCGCGATAGCGTATCGCAAGCGCCCCCATCGCCTCCTGCTGGGTCCGGTCCGCTTGGGAGCTGGTTCCCATCACACCTCGTCATCGCGGCCGCGCCCCCTTTTGAAGCCCGGCGCGGGCGGGCCGGCGAATCGGCGCGCCGCTTGACACCACTCTTATCATGATCCAGTCATGAAACAATACAGCCCTGTATCGAATGCGGTCGGAAGACAGTCATGGACCTCGCTCCCACGCCAATTGTCGAATCCCCGACGATCAATGCCCGCGTCGGGCGGCGCGTGCTGTTCAAGATGGAATGTCATCAACCTCCGGGCTCGTTCAAGATCAGGGGCATGTCGCATCTGATGTCCCGCCGCGCCGCCGAGGGAATGCGGCATTTCGTCTCCTCCTCGGGGGGCAATGCCGGGCTTGCGGTCGCTTATTGCGCGGCGAAGCTGGGTCTCTCCGCCACCGTCGTGGTGCCCGAGACCACCAATCCGCAGGTGCGGGAAAAGCTCGCTTCTTATGGTGCCGAGGTGCGGGTCAGCGGTTCGGCCTGGGACGAGGCCGACCAGGTCGCTCGCGCGCTTTGCGCGTCGGGCGAGGCGGCTTATGTGTCGCCGTTCAATGATCCGCTGCTCTGGGAAGGCCATGCCAGCCTGGCCGACGAGGCAGCCACCCAGATCGAACGTCCCGACGCGGTCATCATCTCGGTCGGCGGCGGAGGGCTGCTGAGCGGGCTACTCCAGGGCATGCACCGCAATGGCTGGGAGGAGGTTCCGGTCATCGCCGCGGAAACCGAAGGCGCGGCGTCGTTCGCGGCGGCGGTCGCGGCCGGCGGCCCGGTGTCGATCGAGCGCATCACCTCGATCGCGACCTCGCTCGGCGCGCGCCAGGTCGCCGATCAGGCCTTTCGCTGGACGCAGCGGCACGAGATTCGCTCGGCAATATTGTCCGATCGCGATGCCATCGCCGGCTGCCTGACCTTCGCCGACCATCTGCGCGTGCTGGTCGAGCCGGCGTGCGGCGTGTCGCTGGCGGTGGTCGAGCAGGCGCATCCCGCGGTGCAAGGCTGCGATACCCTGCTGGTCGTCGTCTGCGGTGGCGCCGCGGTGAACGCCTCGTTGCTGTGCCAGTGGCGCGACCAGCTGGCGCAGGCTCAGCGCTGAGCCGCCGGCGATGTTCACCCTCGACGAGCTCCAGCACGCGCAGACGATCGTCGGCCGGCATGTGCCGCCTTCGGCGCAGCTCTCCTGGCCGCTGCTGTCGCAGCGCCTCGGCGCGGAAACCTGGGTGAAGCACGAGAATCACACCCCCACCGGGGCATTCAAGGTCCGCGGCGGGCTGACCTATGTCGAGCGTCTCGTTCGCGAGCGCCACGAGGTGAGGCGCCTGATCAGCGCGACCCGCGGCAATCACGGCCAGAGCCTGGCGCTGGCGGGACGACTCTATGAGCTGCCGGTGACGATCGTGGCGCCCCATGGCAACAGCGCCGAGAAAAATGCCGCAATGCGGGCGCTCGGCGCCGAGCTGATCGAGCATGGCGCGGATTTCGACGCCGCACGGGACGAAGCGCGACGCAGATCGTCGGAGGAGGGCGCGGAGATGGTGCCGTCGTTCGACCGCGATCTGGTGATCGGCGTCGCGACCTACGCGCTCGAGCTGCTGACCGCGGTTCCCGATCTCGACACGCTCTACGTCCCGATCGGCCTCGGCTCGGGCATCGTCGGCTGCATCCTGGTCCGCGACCTGCTCGGCCTGAAGACCCGCATCGTCGGCGTCCAGGCGACCGGCGCGCCGTCTTACGCTTTGTCCTTCGACGCCGGGCGCCCGGTCACGACCGCGGCGGCGGCGACGCTGGCGGACGGCATCGCGACCCGCATTCCCGACCCGGTCGCGGTCGAGATCGTCAATGCCGGCGCCGATCGGATCGTGCAGGTGACCGACGATGAAATCGCCGAGGCGATTCGCATCTATTGGTCGGACACGCATAACCTCGCCGAGGGCGGCGGCGCCGCCGGCCTCGCCGCGGCCTTGCAGGAGCGCGGTCGTCTGGCCGGCACCAAGGTCGGCCTGGTCCTGACCGGCGGGAATATCGACGCCGGCCTGTTCGACAGCTGGGTTCGTCCCCGCCCGCCCGAATGATGTCCGGCTCGCAGTTGCGGGCGCCCATTTGCCAACCAAAATACGGAGATGCGGGCGCAAGCCGGTAATGCTAGGCGAGCCGAGCCTATGGTCGCGGATCCCGTCGTGGGATCGCGGTGGCGGCGGGAGAGGTGATGGCCGGACGAATCCCCAAGGTGACCGCGGAAACCTGGGTCGATACCGCGCGGCGCAGCCTGACCGAGGAGGGCATCGGGGCGGTCAAGGTCGATCGGCTGGCGAGCCGGCTCGGCGTCACCCGCGGCGGCTTCTACCACTATTTCAAGGATCGCGAGGATCTGCTCGCGCAGCTCCTCTCGAGCTGGGAACGGACCTGCCGCTTTCTTCCCGACGATCCTCCCGGGACGAAGCCCGCAGAGGCCGCCTTATGGCTCGACCGGATGGTCGACCGGCTGATCGAGACCGATGGTTATGATCATCATTTCGATCTGGCGGTCCGCGAATGGGGACGGTCGGACCAGCGTGCGGCCTGGGCCGTCGAACGGGCCGACCGCGAGCGGCTGAAAAGCTTGCAGCGCGCCTTCGAACTGCTCGGTTATGATCCCGACAAGGCGAGGATCCGGGCGCGCGTCTTTTATTACCACCAGATCGGCTATTACGCGATCGGCGTTCGCCAAAGCATCCAGGAACGCCGGCGCAACAAGGCGAGCTACCTCGAAATTCTCTTCGGGCCCGAGATTCTCATCGATAGGCGAGCCCGCCGCCCGGCGCGTGTACAAGCCCGCTAGCCGCGCTCAGTCCCGGTTCGCCTCTTCGATGTCGGCGCGCCCAGCATATAGGTCGCCGCGCCGATCATCGGCGCGTAGCGCAGCCCGTGATCAGCAGGTACGCAACCGTCAGCGGTCCCGAGAGACGGAAGGACAAAGCGAGCAGGAAGAACGGCCAGCGTCCATCCCGGCGCGAAAGCCATTCCTGCGCGATGCGCGCGGCGGTGGCTTCCTCGAGCGCGGCCAATGCTTCCACCCTCCAGCGCTCGGGTGTGCCGCGCGGCGCCCTCTCCTTCGGCTCCGCAAAGAAGGCCGCGCCCGCAATCTCTCCCTGCCAGGCTCTCGCCAGCGCATCGCCCACATTCATCGCCTCAGCCTCATTTCGATCCCTCTTCCGGCTCGGCTATCTCCCGCACGCGGTCTGGCTTCGGCGGCGACATGGTGGGAAAAGGACGCAGCCGATCCGCCGGCGGGAGACGAGAGATGGCAAAGCCGACACTTTCGAAATGGGACGAGGTCCCCTTTGAGGACATGCAAGGCACGATCGGGCGGCGGTTCGTTCATTCGCCGGATTCGATGGTCGCGCAGATCACGCTAAAGCCGGGTTCGCGGGTTCCGGCGCATCGCCACGTCAACGAGCAATGGACCTATGTCCTCAAGGGCGAGCTCGAACTGACCTTCGGAGAGGACCAGGACCAGGTCATACTGGTCCGCGAGAACGAGATCGTCCACATCCCCGGCAATCTCCTGCACAGCGCCTTTTCGCCGGGCCATTGCCTCGAGCTCGATTTCTTCACGCCGCCACGCGCCGACTGGCTCGACGGGTCCGACGCCTATCTGCGCGGAGGTTCGCCGGCGCAGGAATGAGGCGGGCCGAAGCGATCATTCTCCGCGAGCATGGCGGCCCAGAACAGTTGAAGCCGGACTGGATCGCGCTTCCCGAGCCGGGCGCCGGAGAGCTGCGCGTCAGGCACAGCGCCGCCGGCGTGAATTTCCACGATTGCTATGTCCGCAGCGGCCTCTACCGGACGCTCGCGCTGCCGGGCGTGCCGGGTCTCGAAGCCGTCGGCACGGTCGAGGCGGTCGGTCCCGACGAGGACAGCCTGCGGGTCGGCGATCGCATCGCCTGGATCAGCCCGCTTTATGGCGGCTATGCCGCGGCGCGGATCCTGCCGGCCGAGCTGGCGATCAGGCTGCCCGACAGCCTCGGCGATGCCGAAGCGGCGGCATCTTTGATGAAGGCCTGCACGGTACGGATGCTGGTGCGCGACGCGCATCGGATCGAGGCCCGGCAGACCGTCCTCGTCCATGCCGCGGCCGGCGGCGTCGGCCAGCTGCTGTGCGGCTGGGCGAGCCATCTCGGCGCCACTGTGATCGGTACGGTGGGAAGCCGGGAGAAAGCCGAGATCGCGACCCGCGCCGGCGCGCATCATCTGATCTTCTATTGCGAGGAGGATGTGGTGAGCCGGGTCGGCGAGATCACCGGCGGCGCCGGAGTCGCCGCGGTCTATGACGCGATCGGCGCCGACACCTTCGCCAGCTCGCTGAACTGCCTCGGTCTGGGCGGCACCCTGGTCAGCTACGGCCAGGCTTCGGGGCCGGTCGCGCCGTTCACCACCGCCGATCTGGCGGTTCGATCGCTCAAGGTGACGCGCCCGATCATCTTCCATTTTCTGGCGACGCGCGAGCAGCGCGACCGGATGGTCAGCGACGTGTTCGCGGCATTCGCCACCGGCGTGGTCCGGCCGATCGATCCGCTCCGCCTGCCCTTGGCGGAGGCCGCGGAGGCGCATCGCATCCTCGAGGCCGGGCAAAGTCCGGGCGGAATCGTGCTCGTCCCGGCTGGCGACTGAGCGTCAGGTCGCCGGCGCGCGCTTTCCGACCGCGAGCAGCGCAACCAGGCTGAGCAAGGCGGCGCCGGCGAGATAGATCCCGACCCAGATCAGCCCGCCCCGCGCCGCGAGCCAGACCGCGGCAAGCGGCGTCACCGCGCCGCCAAGAATTCCCGCGACATTGAAGGCGACCGACACTCCGGTATAGCGGACCCGCGCCGGGAACAGGCCGGGCAGCCAGGCGCCGAGCGGCCCGTAGACGAATCCCATGACGAACAAGGCGATGCTCAGCCCGGCGAAGATCGCCGCCAGCGACCCGGAGTTCAGCGTCGGCGCCAGGAGCAGGCCGGCGATGGCGGCGGCGGCGCAGCCCCAGCACAGCACCCGGCCCGGGTTCGAAAGGTCGGAGAGCCAGCCGGCCAGGACGATGCCGACCGCCATGAACGTGATCGCGCCGAGCTGCATCGACAGGAACGTCTGCCGATCGATGCCGAGCGTCGTGGTGCCATAGCCAAGGGCGAAGGCGGTCGTGAGATAATAAAGCGCGAAGCAGGTCACCGCGGCGAACATCCCGCCCAGGGTCACCAGCATATGATCGCGGAGCAGTTCGGCGAACGGCACCGCGGGCGGCGGGCCTTCCTCGAGCACCGCGGCGAAGGCGGGGGTCTCGCTGAGCTTGAGCCGAGCCCACAGGCCGACGCCGACCAGCACGATGCTGAGCAGGAACGGGATCCGCCAGCCCCAGGCCAGGAACTGGTCGGCGGTGAGCAGCGCCCCCAGCAGCAGAAACAGGCCGTTGGCGGCGATGAAGCCGACCGGTGCGCCCAATTGCGGCACCATGCCGAAGCGGCCGCGCCAGCCGGGCGGCGCATTCTCGACCGCGAGCAACGCCGCCCCGCCCCATTCGCCGCCGAGCCCGAAGCCCTGGCCGAAGCGCAGGATGCAGAGCAGCAGCGGCGCGATCCAGCCTGCCGCGGCGTAGGTCGGCAGGAAAGCGATCAGCAGGGTCGAAGCGCCCATCAGCAGCAGCGAAGCGACGAGCGTCGATTTGCGCCCGATCCGGTCGCCATAATGGCCGAAGGCCCAGGCGCCGACCGGCCGGGCGACGAACGCCACGCCGAAGCTCGCATAGGAAGCGAGCAGCTGCACCGACGCCGAGTCCGCCGGAAAGAAGAGCGGCCCGAACGCCAACGCCGCGGCGGTGGCGTAAATGTAGAAATCGTAGAATTCGACCGAGGTGCCGACTAGGCTCGCCAGCAGCACCCTCTTATTGGCCCGAATGGGATGCGCCATCTTCCTCCCCGCCCGCCGCTTCGCAGGTGCCGGGCGGGCATCGGGAGGTCAAGTCGGTAGGCGACGCCTCAGCGGCCGACGAAGCCGGTCCAGTGCAGCCGGGTGACATTCGCGGCGACCTTGTGACAGCCGTGCGCGAAGCCGCGACGATAGGCGCCGTCGAACGCGGTCGCATCGACCGTGAACGCCAGGATGAACAGCACTGTAAAGGCCTTGATATACATCGAAAATGCCCCCTCGGGCTTCCCGAGTACGCTTATCGGCCTGTTTTGGTTGAAAATCGCCTAACGCGGCGCGAACGGACGGCGGAGCATGTCGGAAGGTTCCGGGGAAGCCTTCTTCTGCACATCCCGCCGTCCCCGGTCTCTCGCGGTCCGGTCGAGCCACGATGGAGGGCGCGCGGTGACCAAGGGCTTGCCGAACGCGGTTAAGCGCGGCTTGACCGTCGAGTCGCCGCGCGACATAAACCCTCTGCGCCGCCGCCTCATTCTGGCTGCGGACACGTGTCAGGCGCGCCTTTTGCCTGAATTCCGAGCGCTTCCTGAACGCGAACGGCCCCCGCAGCGAATCAACCGCTGCGGGGGCCGCGACGCCCGTTGCCTGAATTCCGGGTGCCTATGCGGATATTACGGCGCGTCGCCTGAAATTTCAATAGGTTCAATCGGTTAGACCAAAAAATATTGACCCGCTGCAGCCGCACCCGGAGATCCGCGCCGCGCTGGATGCCCGCGAAACCCGCAGTTCCTGATTAGCGGCGGAGTAACCATTGCGGATTATTGCGAAGTCGGGGGCAAACAAGGTCTCCTTTGACGGTGGAGAGGGCTCGTCGCGATGTTCTGCGGCGGGCCCTTTTCCGATTCGGCGCCGCGCGGCCGGTGCTGGTGCCGGCGCTGATCTACCTCTTCGTCGCTCTGGGGCGGCGGCTCGACGCACGATGCTCTAGCTGCCCCAGACGCGCATCGCGAGCCGCGACGGCTGCAGCCGGGCATCGACCAGAGCGGTCTCGCGAAACTCGGAGTCGAGCACCGTCACCCGCACGTCGAGCGCAAACCAGCGGGTGCGCAATTGCGGCTGGAGCTGGACGTCGAGCGGGAGGTTGAGCTCGCTGAGCGCCTCGGTCCGCCAGAATTCGATCTGATTGTCCCACCCGTTCGCGGGTCGCCCGGCGAGGATCCGCCGCGCCCGCGCGACATTGAGCTGACCGGGCGCGAGCATCGCCAGCAAAGGCGCCTGATCGGGCAGCAGGGTGTTGACGTTGATCGGCGACAGCTCGGCGGTCGGCAGGACGCAGAGCCAGGGCCGCAGTCGGGCGAGGAATTCGGGGGTCATGCCGGCGATCCGGCGCAGCTCGCCGACATCGGCGAACAGGGTGTTGGCGGTGCGATAGGGCTCGGTGCCGGTCGCATAAGCCGCGTCCTCGGCGCCGGCCGGACCCGGCTCGGCGTTGGTGTCGACCCAGTCGGCGGCGGCCTCGGCTATCCTTCGCGCCTCGGTCGGCGGCACTTCGAGCGCGGTCATCAGCCCGGCAAATTGGGTCACCCCGGAGGAGCGGCGCGTCAGCGAAGTCCGCGGATCGCCCTCGACGACGCTGTTGAGGTTGAAGCAATTGCCGCCGTCGCTGACCCGGACCTCGGCCAGCGCGCCGCCGGGCAGCGGCACCCGCCGCACCGCGCCGTTCCAACCCCCGGCAAGCGTGGTCTTGTCGGGGCTGCCCGCGATCCGATCGTCGATCGTGACCAGAGCGAGCTGCTCGACGCCGTCGGCGAAGGCGCGCGCCTGATCGAGCGCGACCGCATTGGTCGCGACCGCGCGCGAAAGCCGCAATTTCTCCATCGCCGCCGCCGCGATCGCGCCGGTGATGACGACGAGCAGCAGGACGGCGAGCAGGGCCGCCCCGCGTTCCCGGTGAGCGATCCGGCGCCGCTTCATCGCCGCCCCGCCGCCGCGACCTGGAACAGCTGGCGCACCGGCCCATAGCGCTCCGTATCGGTGACGAGCTCGACCGCGGCCGGCAGCCGGGTGCCGTCGCTCGCCTCCCAGCGCTCGCGCCAGGCGCCGTCGCGGTCGCGGTAGCGCAGCCGCAAGGTGCGCACGCCTTCGATCAGCGGCGTCGCGATCGCCTCGCCGCCGCCGTCGACCTGGCGAAACGCCAGCCGCTCGAGGCGCCCGTTGGCCAGCCGATAGCCGACCCGCTGCAGCGCCGCACCCTCGCCATCGTCCCAGCCGCGCCGGACCAGCATCATCGCCATCACCCCCGAGCCGTCGTCGCCGGCGAAAGCGCGCTGCGGCCGGCCATCGCGGTCGCGGTAGATGCGCGGCGCCGCGAGCGCGAGATCGGCGTTGAGCAGGGCCGCGGTGCGCCGCAACTCACTGAGCTCGGCGAGCAGCCGGTCCGAGGTTTCCTGAGTCCGCGCGGTCACCGAGAGCAAGGCCACTCCGGCCGCGGTCAGCATGCCGAAAATTGCGAGCGCGATCAGCATCTCGACGAGCGTGAAGCCGTTTACGGCGGAACGCCCCAAGGGGGTGAAGCCGTTTACGGCGGAACGCCCCAAGGGGGTGAAGCCGTTTACGGCGGAACGCCCCAAGGGGGTGAAGCCGTTTACGGCGGAACGC
>Ga0187894_10000502_pt1 | contig 52951 bp, 49 predicted proteins | sample GBC1701081metaG_FD_136650 | JGI IMG/M metagenome (GOLD analysis project Ga0187894, IMG submission 136650) | White microbial mat communities from a lava cave in the Kipuka Kanohina Cave System on the Island of Hawaii, USA - GBC170108-1 metaG ...
CACGCACTCGATCTGCACGCTCGAGTACGAGGACCATCGCCCGCTCTACGACTGGTATGTCGACCGGCTCGGCATCTATCATCCGCAGCAGATCGAGTTCGCCCGTCTCAACCTGAGCCACACCGTGCTGAGCAAGCGGCGGCTGCTCGAGCTGGTCGAGGGCGACCACGTGTCGGGCTGGGACGATCCGCGGATGCCGACGATCGCGGGGCTCCGGCGTCGCGGTTACACGCCGGAGGCGATGCGCGACTTCTGCGAGCGCATCGGCGTGGCCAAGAAGGACTCAGTGGTCGACGTGGCCCTGCTCGAGCACTGCCTGCGCGAGGATCTGAATCGCCGCGCGCCACGCGCGATGGCCGTGCTCCGGCCGCTCCGGCTCGTCATCGAGAACTACCCGGAGGGGCAGGAGGAGTGGCTGCCCGCAGTGAACAATCCCGAGGACCCCGCGATGGGGACGCGGCAGGTGCCGTTCTCCCGCGTGCTCTATATCGAGCAGGACGACTTTCGCGAGGACCCGCCCAAGAAGTACTACCGCCTCTTCCTGGGCAACGAGGTGCGCCTTCGCTACGCCTACATCATTCAGTGCACGGACGTGGTCAAGGACCCGGCCACTGGCGAGATCCGCGAGGTGCGCGCGAGATACGATCCCGCCACGCGCGGGGGCGATGCGCCGGGCGGACGGCGGGTCAAGAGCACGATTCACTGGGTGTCGGCGGCCCACGCCGTCGAGGCGGAGGTGCGGCTCTACGAGCACCTGTTCCAGATGCCCGTGCCCGGCGCGGCCAACGGCGTCTGGAAGGCCGACCTGAACCCGAAGTCCCTCGAGCGCTTGACGGGCTGCCAGCTGGAGCCGAGCCTCGGCGACGCGGCTCCCGGGAGCCGCTGGCAGTTCGAGCGCAACGGCTACTTCTGTGTCGACACTCGCGACACGGCGCCGGGCCGGCCGGTGTGGAACCGGGCCGTCTCGCTGCGCGACACGTGGGCCAAGATCGCCCGCGCCGACGCCGAGCCCTGAAGCCGGGCCCGCGGCGCCGGGCGGCGACTTCACCGCGCGCATCGGCGCGGGCGCGCCGCCGGACGAGCTCGAAAGACCCCGTCGACCGGCTACGCCAGATCTGCCTGGCCCTGCCCGAGACCACCGAGAAGATTGCCTGGGGCGAACCGACGTTTCGCGTCGGCGGCAAGCTCTTCGCCCAGCTCGACGATCACCATCACGGCGCCGATCGGCTCGCCGTCTGGCTACCCGCGGCGCTCGGCGCCCAGGAGATGCTCGTCTACGCCGATCCGTCGCGGTACTTCGTTCCGCCCTACGTCGGCAAGCGCGGCTGGGTCGGCGTGCGCATCGATGGCCGCGCCGACTGGGCCGCCGTCGACCGCCTCGTCCGCGACGCCTACCGGCTCGTCGCGCCCAAGCGCCTTCAGTCGAAAGCGGCGCTCGACTGACGGCGTCGCCCGCGCCGGCCGGAGATCAGCCGGTGCGCCGCGAGGCGCGGGCGCTGGCTGTACGGCGCAGTCGGTTTCGCGCCGCGAGCGCGAGCAGCGGGAAGAGCAGCACCGACAGGATGGCCGCGCCGAGGAGGGCGGCGGCGTTGTCGGACCGCATGCGCCCGGTGGCCACGCCCAGCTCGCCGATCGCCACGACAAGGGGGAGCCCGGTCGACGAATAGAGCGCGAGCGGGACGAGATCGGATCGATCGAGATCACCCGAGTAGAGCAGCGCGGGCGCGCCGCGCACCACGAGAAACAGGAGCAGGAACACCGGGAGCCGCACGAACGCCGCCGGGCTCTCGAACAGCGCCCCGAGGTCGAGCCGGATCCCGCTCGCCACGAAGAAGATCGGGACGAGGAACCCGAAGCCGATGGCGTCGAGCTTGTGGTGCAGCGTCTGCTCGCGCCGGGGCTCCACCCGGTTGGCGAGGCCCACGATGAGGCCCGCGGCGAAGGCGCCGAGGATCACGTCGAGCCCGAACGTGTCGGCGAGCGTCACGAGGGCGACGAGCAGCAGGATGCAGATGCGGATGGGGAGCTGGCTCGCCGCGTGCATCGTGCGGGCGAAGAGCGCGACCGCGTTCGGCGGATGCACGCGCAGCGCGACGACGACCGCCAGCGCGGTGATGCCGACGAAGGCGAGCATGAGGCCCAATCGCTCCCAGCGGCTGTCCTGGCGCGTGACGATGACCGACATGGCCACGATCGGTCCCAGCTCGCCGACGGCGCCCGCGGCCAGGACGAAGTGCCCGAACCGCGTCGCGAGCTCGCCGCTGTCGCGCAGGATCGGCAAGAGCGTGCCGATGGCCGTCGTCGTGAGCGCGATCGTCAGCAGGACCGGTGCGCGGACGAACCCCGCCGCGAAGAGCACGGCGACGATGCCGGCGGCCAGGCCGAGCGAGACGAGCCAGCCCATGGCGGCGAGCGCGAGCGGTCGGCCGCGGATGCGCTGAAAGTCGATCTCGAGCCCGGCCAGGAAGAACAGGAACGTGAGCCCGAGCAGGGCCAGGAATCGGAGCACGCCCTCGGCGCTCGCCACGGCGAGCCCGTGCGGCCCGACCAGGACGCCGAGCGAGATCTCCAGCACGACGATGGGAAGCCGAAGGCCGACGGGCAGCTCGGCGATGAGTGGCGCCGCGACGGCGATGACCGTCACGATGAGCAGGGTGGAGAGATTGAGCTCCACCTAGACCAGGGGCCAGGGATAGCGATGGCCGGTCGTGTCTAGAGGAAAGCGGCCGACCTTGAGCACGCCGCGCGCTCGCGCGAGCAGCGCCCTGCGCTCGGCCGGGTCGAGCAGGTCGGCGAGCGGAGCGGGGACGGACCCACGCAGCACGCGCCGGACGTCGTCGAGCAGCGGGGTCGGGATCGGCTCGCCGCCGAAGTCCCAGATCACCGTTCTGAGCTTGGTCTCGGCATGGAACGTGAGGCCATTGTCGATCGCGTAGATGGCGCCGTCTTCCCCATAAAGGCAGTGGCCGCCCTTGCGGTCGGCGTTGTTCGCGAGCAGATCGAAGAGGCAGATGCGCTCGAGCCGATCGCGGTGCTCCGGGCGCTCGCGCAGCGTGAAGTAGTGCTGCTCGAAGTCGGCGGGCACGAAGAGCTGGAGCGATCCCTCGCCATACGGCCCCTCGCGGCACACCGTGAGCGGGACCAGGCCCCAGCCGAGGGCCTCGGAGAGCTGATAGGCGGCGATCTCCCGCTTGTAGAGTCCTGGAGGGAAGTCCCACAGCGGTCGCTCGCCGCGCTCCGGCTTGTAGATCGCGAGCGTGCACTCGCCCTCGAGCGACAGCTCCGCGAGGAACGTGGCATTGCTCGCCCACGGCATGCGGCCGCGGATGGCGACCTCGCCGCGCGCGAGCAGCTCGGCCGCCGTGCGATCGCTCGGCATCACGCGTGGTGGGTCACGTGGCCGTTCTTTCGCGGGCAGATGTGGCCCGAGGGGTCCATCGGCTGCGTGCAGATCGGACAGAGGGGCCGGCTGGCCCGCATCAGCTCCTGGGCGCGCTCGATGAAGCCCGCCGCCTGCGCGACCGTGATGCGGAAGCGCGCGGTCGCGGGCTCCTCGCTGCCTTCTTCTTCCTCCTCGCTCGCCTCGGCCGCCTCCACGACGATGCGCCCCTTGCCCTCGTCGTAGCCGACGCCGATGGCGCCGACGTTCCACACGGCCTCGACCGGTTCCAGCAGCGCGAGGTCCTCGGGCGCGGTCGCATCGCTCGCCTTCATGCGGGCGAGCAAACCGGCGAGGTACTCCGCGAGCGCGTTCACCTGCCCCTTCTCCACCTTGAGCGTGACCACCCGACCTTGCTGTCGCGCCTGGATGTAGAAGACGCGCTGGCCGGGCGCGCCGACCGCACCGGTCGTGAAGTGGTCCGGCGTCTCGAAGTCGAACGAGGCGCTCATGGCTTGCCGACGAGCCGCGCGAGATCGCCGTCCACGGAGTTGACGGTGAGGACCGCGGGGCCGTGGGGCCGGTACACGACGGCGCTGATCGACGCCGGCGCGATGGCGATGCGCTGGAAGAGGTCGAGCGGAGTGCCGAGGGCCTGGGCGATGGCGGCCTTGATGGGGTCGGCGTGCGACACCGCCACGATCGTCTGTCCGCGATGGCGCTCCACCAGCGCGTGGATCGTCGACGTGATGCGGGTCTGCATCTCGGGGAACGACTCGCCGCCCGGGAAGCGAAAGCCGCTCGGATTCCGCTGGATGATCGCCCATTCCGGGCGGCGGTGCGCGCGCTTGAGCGAGAGCCCCGTCAGATCCCCGATGTCCAGCTCGAGCAATCCGCGCTCGATGCGCACGGCGAGGTGTCGGGCACGCGCGATCGGCAGCGCCGTCTCGCGCGCGCGCTCGAGCGGAGACGCGTAGACGGCCGCGACCGAGCCAAGCGCGCCGATGCGCGCGGCCGCTGCCTCTGCCTGGCGCTGGCCCTCGTCGGAGAGGGACAGCCCCGGCGCCCGTCCAGGCAACTTCACGCCGGTCGTGGGTGTGAGGCCGTGCCGCACCAGGAGGACCAGCGTCGCCTTGTCGCGCATCGCCGAAGCATACACAGCGCCGCTCCGACCACGCAAGCGCAGTCGGCGTCTCGTGCGCAGAGTGGATCGCGATCATCGCCGCGCGTGGCGGGCGGGTCCTGTCGTCGGGGTCGCCTCCCGCCGGCCGGCTCCGTCACCCACCCGCCTGAATCGCCGCTCTTCGAGCGGCGCACAGGATTCGGGGGGCCCACTCCGCTCGGCCGGCCGGGAGGCGACCCCGACGCCACCCGCCCGTTTCCACGTAACGCGTCACGATCGATGGACACCTGCGCGGCGCGCTTCGAGCTCTTCCAGTGTGCGGGGCCAGTCCTGCTTGAGCAGTCGCGAGAGCGCGCGGTCGGCGAGCAGACGGCCGCCGGTCTGGCAGGGCGCACAGTAGTTCGTCTCGTTCTCCGCGTGGACGATGCGCTGCACGGGGGCGCCGCACGTCGGGCACGGCTGGCCATAGCGCCCGTGCACGGCCATGTTCGGGCGGAAGGCCGTGACGCCCTCGGGGAACTCGCCCCTCGCGTCCGTCCGGAGGCGCTCGACCCAGTCGACGAGCGTTGTCCGGCACGCGTCAAAGAGGCGGCCGCTCTCCTCCTCGGAGAGCTGTCGCGTGAGCTTGACCGGAGACAGCTTCGCGCGATGCAGGATCTCGTCGGCGTAGGCGTTGCCGATGCCGCTCAGGATGTGCGGATCGGTGAGCGCGCGCTTCACCGTGTGGCTTTCCCGCGTGAGCGCCGCGCGGAACTCGGCGAGGTCCGCGTCGAGCACCTCGAGTCCACCGGGGTCGAGGTCGCGGAGCGCCGCCTCGCCCTCCACGAGATGGAGAGACGCGCGGCGCTTGGTCCCGGCCTCGGTGAGCGTCACCGTGCCAGTGGAGAAGTCGACGGCGGCGAGGGCAGACTTGTACCGTCCGCCGCCGAGGGCGGAGCGCGCAGTGCCGCGGCGTCCACCGGATTCCACTGGAACGTCTGCACGTTTCCAGTGGAGCCGACCGGCGATCATCAGGTGCACGACGAGGAACAGATCGCCGTCGAGATGGAACACGATGCGCTTGCCGAGCCGCGACAGTCCGGACACGGTGCGCCCCTCGACGGCCGAGAGCGGCGGCTCTACGGAGCGCAGCACGAACGGGTTCCCGAGCCGCACGCGCTCGAGCCGAGCCCCGCGGACGCGCGCGTCGAGCGCCTCGATGTACACGGTGACGTCCGGCAGCTCAGGCATGATGAGGGCCGGCGGGAGCAGGAGCGAGCCCGCCTCCGCCGTGGTAATGTGTCCCGACGATACCATGACCAGCGAGTCCGGGACCCCGGCCAGGGGGCCGGTCCCTCCCGCCGCCAGAGTCATCCCAAGGATCGACATCGTCCACGGCGATCGCCGCGTGGACGACTACTTCTGGCTCCGCGAGAAGGCCGACCCCGAGGTGCAGGCGTATCTGCAGGCGGAGAACGTGTACGCGGAGGCCGTCATGCGGCCGACGGCGACGCTGGCCGACGCGCTCTACGACGAGATGCTGGCCCGCATCAAGGAAGACGACCGGAGCGTCCCGTACCGCCGCGGCGGCTACGTCTACTACTCGCGCACGGAGAAGGGCAAGCAGTACGCGATTCTCTGCCGCAAGCGAGGCGGGCTGGACGCGCCGGAGGACGTGACGCTCGACGAGAACGCGCTCGCCGAGGGCCACCCGTTCTTCGCGCTCGGGGTGTGGACGGTGAGCGACGACGGGATGCTGCTCGCCTACACGACCGACCTCACGGGGTTTCGCCAGTACACGCTCCACGTGAAGGACCTGCGCACGGGGGACCTCCTCGTCGATCGCGTCGAGAAGGTCGTCTCTGTCGCGTGGGCCGCCGATGGCCGGACGCTGTTCTACGTCACGGAGGACGCGTCCAAGCGCCCGTACCGCCTCTACCGCCATCGCCTCGGTGCGACCGCCGACGATCTCCTGTACGAGGAGACCGACGCGATGTTCAACCTGAGCGTCGAGCGGACGCGAAGCCGGCGCTATCTTCTGGCGGTCTCGGCGAGCTTCACGACGACGGAGGTGCGCTATCTCCCGGCGGACCGGCCGGGGGACCCATGGGCTCTGCTCCTGTCCCGGCAGCAAGATCACGAATACCACGTCGACCATTGGTCGTCCGGTGACGACGACGGCGTCTTCTACATCCGCACCAACGGCGGCGGCCGGCGGAACTTCCGTCTCGTGACGGCGCCGGTGGCCGATCCGCGGCCGGAGCGGTGGGTCGAACAGATCGCCCATCGCGACGACGTGATGCTCGAGGACGTCGAGGTCTTCAGGAGCCACGTTGTCGTTCACGAGCGGGACGACGGACTGTCCCGCCTGCGCCTGACCACGCTGGCCGACGGCGCCGTCCACCACGTCGAGTTCCCCGAGCCCGCCTACGAGGTGTCGGGCGACCACAATCCCGAGTTCGGCGCGAACGCCTATCGGTTCAGCTATCAGTCGCTGATCACCCCGCCCTCGATCTTCGACTACGACGTGGCGACTCGCCGCCGCGTCTTGCTCAAGCAGATGGACGTGCTGGGCGGGTACGATCCGGCGCGGTACCGCGTCGAGCGGATCCACGCGACCGCCGTCGACGGCGCTCGCATCCCGATCTCGCTGGTGTGCCGCGCGGACCACCCGCGGGACGGCTCGGACCCGCTCGTGCTCGTCGGCTACGGCGCGTACGGCATCGCGCTGCCGGTGACGTTCTCGTCGGCGCGGCTCAGTCTGCTCGACCGCGGCATCGCCTTCGCCATCGCCCACATCCGCGGCGGCGGCGAGCTCGGCAAGCGCTGGCACGACGCGGGGCGGATGCTCTGCAAGCGGAACACGTTCACGGACTTCATCGCCGCCGTCGAGTTCCTGATCGCCCGCGGCGACACGCGGCGCGACCGGCTGATCATCGAGGGCGGCAGCGCCGGGGGTCTCTTGATCGGCGCCGTGCTGAACATGCGGCCCGACCTGGTCCGCGCGGCGATCCTCCGTGTGCCGTTCGTCGACGTCGTCAACACGATGCTCGACGAGTCGCTGCCCCTCACGGTGGGCGAGTTCGAGGAGTGGGGCAATCCGAAGCTCCGCGAGTACTACGACTACATGAAGACCTACTGCCCGTACACGAACCTGCGGGATCAGCCGTATCCGGCGATCCTCGTTCGCACGGGGCTCAACGACAGTCAGGTGATGTACTGGGAGCCGGCGAAGTACGTGGCCAAGATGCGCGCGCTCCGGAACAACGGGAGCCCGCTGCTCTTCAAGATCAACATGGACGCCGGCCACGGCGGCGCCTCGGGCCGCTACGATCACCTGCGCGAGATCGCGTTCGACTACGCGTTCGTCCTGTCCCAGCTCGGCCTCGCGGCTCGATGAGGGATCCGCGGGGCCCGGCGCCCCGTCGAGCCCCGATCGGATCGCGGTGGCGCGGTCGCCCTACGGGTCGGTGGTCACGCCGATGCTGGTCTGGCCCACGACGATGCCGATGCTGGTCGACCTGAACGTGATGAAGAGCCGGTTGACGGCAGGGTCGTTGGCGATGGGGCCGATGGCCTTCACGAAGACGCCGAACGCCGATGCGGTGCCGCTCCCGACCAGGAGCGACAGCGAGGGAAGCTGCGTCGTGATGCAGTTGCCGGTGGCCGGGTCTGTCTGACAGAGAAGAACCTCGAGCGGCGAGCCGGGCGGACTCGGGTCCGCGGTCACCTGGATCGTGTCGCCGACCCCGACGTTGAACATGGCGACCACGAACGCCTGCGTCGTGCCGACGCCGCCCAGATGCAGGATGCCGTCGTTGCTGAGCGTCGCCGCCAGCGCCACCGCGTCGGCCACGGGGATGTCCGTCGCGGCGAGCGAGAGCGTGTTGATTCCCGGGAGCGTGGGCACCGGGCTGGTGTTGAGGCCGGCGTAGCTGAAGGCGATGCCCACGGGGCCGAACGCCGCGGTCGGCGTGATGAAGATGGCATACGTCTGCGTGCCGCCGGAGGGGATGTCCGCCGGCGTGTTCCGCGTGCCGGGGATCAGCGCGTTCGTCAGCGGGTCCGTCTGGTAGTACTCGAACGTCGCGGGGATCTGCGTGGCGAGCGAGATCCCCACCTGCAGCGCCGGGGCCGTGCCCGTGTTGATGATGGTGACGTACGCCGAGGCGGTGACACCGGTCATGACGGCGCGGCCGCTCGGCAGGACGGCGGCGACGAGGTTGGTCGTGGGCGCCGGCGCCGTGCGGAGCGCGATGAAGAACGGCTCGAAGACGGGAGGCGTGACGTTGCTGGTCCGGAGCCAGGTCCCGGTACGCGTGAACACCGAGACCGCGCCGCCGGCGAAGAACGTCGCGACGTGCACCTCGCCCCCATTCGTCACAGGATCGATCGCCACGGCGCTGGCGAAGGCGATCTGCGGATGAGGGCCGATCATGCGCTGGAACTGGCCGTCGCTCCGTCGGTACACGGTCACGAAGCCGGTGCCGGCCGCGAAGTTCGTGACGTAGATCTCGTCGTGGACCGGATCGAAGCCGAGGCCCGACGGCCCGTTGAGGAAGGCGCTGATCGTCCGCGGGGGACCCGTGACGCCCCCGCCGGCCGTGCGTCCGAAGATCTGGACCCCCGCGTCGGTCAGGACGAGCAGCTCGTCCGAGGCTTCCGCCACTGTCACGTGCTTGGGCGTGGCCAGGCCGCTGACCGTGCGCAGCGGCGGAATGTTGCCCTGTCCGGTGCGCGGATAGAACGTGAGCGTGCCGATATCCTGGTTGGCGACGACGATCTCGTTGCGCGTCGAATCGAGCGCGACGCCGAACGGGCGATCGAGCCCGGTGCTGATGCCTCCGATCACGCGCTTCGGCGCCACGTTGCCGTGGGCCTGGAGGTCGAACACGACGATTTCGTTGCCGAGCCCGGGGCCGGTGGGCAGGGTGGCGGCGATCAGCTCTCCGTGAACCTCGTCGAGGACCATCCCGCCCGACTGCGTGAGTCGGGTGTCGTTCCCGGAGATCGTCCTGAGTGGCAACGGCGCCAGGATGTGGTCCGGGTCGGTGCCGGCGGGGTCGGGGTTGGCAGCATACGCGCGGATCGGGCCGACGATGTCGTAGATGAAGACCTCGTTCTGCGCGAGTGCGGGCGCCGGCGCGGTTGCGAGGCACGCGAGTGCGAGCGCGACGGCAGCGAGGCGAACGGCCGGGACGCGGGAGGCGGCGCCGCGCGGCGCCTTACCGAGCACGTGGCGTCGCCGCAGGTCGCACTGGTGGCCCCGTCCCGTCCGGGCGTCGTGCCGTGGACGGTGGAGTGATCGGGTCATGGGCTCCTCCTGTTCCTCGCGGCTCGAGCCCGCGTTCGATGCTCTGGTCGTCTGCCGTGTCGAGCCACGTGCTCGGGATCGACGTGATTGCCTCTGTGCTCGCGATCTGCGATCGCCGCGCACCCTCGTGGTAGCACTCGCGCGTCAACGGATTGTGAATGCGACCGTGACCGTGGCTGGCCGCTCGTGTGACGCGCCGTCGCGAGGGCGCGGCTCGCGGCTCGTGGTTTCCACCCGCCGGTCACTGCGCCCCGCGTGCACGGGGGCTCGACGTGAGGAACGCGAGGCCGTCGTCGCGGGTTCCGGGAGTGCGCGGTGACCGGAGCGCCTCCACCGCCGGCTGATCTCGCCTCCGGGCTCGTCGCGTTTCTCCGCGAGGCGCTCGGCGAGCCGGCGCTCGAGCTCGCCGACGGGCTGACGGCCGTGAGCGGTGGCTTCGACACGCGGATCTTCGCCTTCCGGCTGGCAGGGGTCTCGCCGTCGAGCGCGGGGCCGCTGATCCTTCGCCTGCTCGGGCCCCATCACGCTCCCGCACGCGCGCTGCGCGAGCAGGTCGTCCAGAACACGCTGGCGAACAGTGGCTATCCCGCGCCGCGCGTGCTGTGCGCCAGCGCTGACGTCTCGACGCTCGGCGGCGCCTTTCTCGTCATGGAGCGGGTGCCGGGCCGCGCCCTCATCGAGGACCGGATCTTCAACCTCGGGGCGGTGCTCGTCGATCTGCAGGCCCGCTTGCACGCGCTCGACGCGGACGCGCTCCTCGAAGCGCTCGGCCGGTCGGGCCCGGCGCTCCGCGCCCGGGACGTCACGTTCGACGGGTATTTGGAGCAGCTCGGATCCCGGATTGCCGCCGGCCGCCTCGATGGTCTCGAGCCGGCCATGCGGTGGCTCCGGTCGGCGCGGCCGCCCGAGCCCGCTCGCCGCGCGATCTGTCACGGCGATTTCCATCCGCAGAACGTGCTCGCTGAAAAGGGCCGGGTGACCGGCGTGCTCGACTGGCCGAATGCGCTCGTGGCCGACCCCGCGTACGACGTCGCCTCGACTCGGATCATCCTGCGCTTCGCGCCGGTCGAGCTGATGGACGTCTCGGCGCCGCTCCGCCTCGTCGTGCGCGCGGCCCGCGTCATCCTGGCGCGGCGCTATCTCTCGGGCTATCGACGACGCCGTCCGATCGATCCAGGCGTGCTGGCCTACTACGAGGCCGCGAGCATCATGCGCGCCCTGGTGCGCGCGGCCGAGCAGCGTCGCCGACCGGATGGTCCGACGAACCCGCTCGATGCCTCGTCGTTCGCCGACGATCTGGCCGCGCACTTCGCGAGCGTCAGCGGAATCCAGCCCGGGCTGCCACCCCGGCCGGTGTCGTGAGTCGGCGATGTGCCGGCCGGGCTCGGCGAGCTACGACGCGAGAGTGCCGCCGTCGACCGCGAGGACGTGGCCGGTGACCATGCTCGACGCCTCGGACGACAGATAGAGGGCAGCGCCGACCAGCTCGTCGGGCTTGCCCATGCGCCCGAACGGGACCCGGCGCATGCTGCGCTCCTCGTAGCCGGGCTCGCGGTGGATGAGATCGCCGATGTTGCTCTCGAACCACGAGGGCGCGATCGCGTTCACGCGCACGCCGTGCGGGGCCCACTCGACGGCCAGCGCGCGCGTGAGCATCACCACGCCCCCCTTGCTCGCCGCGTAGGCGACCGTCCCCGTCAGCCCGATCTGCCCGGCGATGGACGCGAGATTCACGATCCGGCCGCGGCGGCGCGCGATCATGCGGCGCCCGACCGCCTGGCACGCGTGAAAGACGCCGGTCAGGTTGACGGCGATCACGCGATGCCATTCCGCCTCGGGGAACTCGGTGGCCGGACACCGATACGTGATGCCGGCGCTGTTGATCAGCACGTCGATGGGGCCGAGACGCGCCTCGGCATCGGAGGCCATGCGCTCGACGCTCTCCGGCACCGCGACGTCCACCGTGAGCGCGAGCGCGCGGCCGGCGCCACGGGCGATGTCGCTGGCGACGTGCGCCGCCCGCCCGCCGTCGACATCCGCCACGGCCACGGCGGCACCGGCCTCGCAGAGCCCGCGGGCGATGGCGGCGCCCAGTCCGCCCGCGCCTCCGACGACCACGGCCGTCTGGCCGTCCAGCCGGAACAGATCGAGGCTCGTCATGCGCGCGGCGCCGGCTGGACCATCTCGAGCGTGATGTCGTCCGGATCGAAGAGATAGACGGCCTTGGCGCCCTTGTTGCGCCCGTGGGCAATCTCGACCGGCGCGGACTTGAAGCGCACGCCCTTGGCCTTGAGATCGGCGTAGGTCGCGTCGAGATCGTCCACCATGAACGCGATGTGCGCGTTGCCGGGATTGAACGTGTTGGCGTCGCCCCGAACCCCTCGAGGCTGCTTGTACTCGAGCAGCTCGACGTGCGGGCCGGAGGCGGCGCCCGTCCGCTCGGGGAGCCGCAGCAGGGCGATCCGCAGCTCGGCGTCGGGATAGCCGACGACGGTGCGCAGATAGGGCTGGCTGCTATCCCACTGCGCGATCACCTCGAGGCCCAGCAGATCGCGGTAGAACGCGATGGATCGGTCGAGATCGCTGACGGTGAGCCCGGTGTGAAAGATTCCGGCGACGCCCATGTCGTCCTCCTGGGGTGAGTGATTGGCGCCCGGTCGCGGATTGCGGGCGCTCGGTGTCAAGCTCGGTCCTACATGCGAGCGCTCGAGAACGCCTGCGAGCGCGTAAGGTGCAAGTAGTCGGCGGGCCATGGCAGCAAGTCTCTCCGTGCGCCTGGGGTGCGGCTCAGGTAGAGGTCGATGTCTCCCTGGTCCTGCATGCCTCCGGGTAAGCGTCCGCCCAACGCTCAGCATCGGCGGCGGCGCGAAGCGGCCACCGCTGCCGGCTCACCCGGGGCGCGCGCTCCTTGGGCGAGGCGAGTGCAGGTCCAGGTTCAGCACGGTCGCGTACCGCCGGAAGTCCATATCGGTTGTGTACACCGGCGCCGCGAATCGGAGCGAGACGGCGCAGATGAGCAGGTCGATTGCGCTGCCGGTGATGCCGCGCGCGCGACACCGATTGAAGAAGTGCGCTGCCCTCTCGTAGTCCTCGGTGGCGATCGGCAGGTCGGGAAACGGGCGGAGCGCCACCCGCAGACGCTCCCACGACCGCTCGTCGCGAACGCCCGACAGCAATTCCTGTCGGATGGGGCCGATCAGGGCGACCCGGCCCGTCTGAACCAGACGCTCCCATTCGGCAACGTCACGTCCTTCATCCTGACCGAGATCGCGCCTCCGGCGCCGCAGTGCCAGCGACCAGATCGGCGTGTCGACCAGGATCAAGAACGCGCCTTGCGATGGCGGAGGGGCTTGTGGTCGTAGGCTTCGTCAAACGGCACCTGCCCGACGAGATCGAGAATCTCCAGCTGGCGCCGTCGCCGCACGTACTCGCGGAGCGCGGACATGACTGCTTCCTTCTTCGTCCGATGCTTCCCCGCGCGCCGGGCCTGTTCGATGAGCGTGTCGTCGAGCGCGAGATTCGTCGCCATTCAATTCCTCCGTTTGGCTACACATGATGCCACACATTCGGACCAGGAGGGTGCGGCGCATTGAGTCGTTCTACTCAACGCCCTGAGTGCTGCGACGAAGTCATGTGTGTCTTCTCAGGGCCGGGCTGGTCCCCGCAAGCGCCGCGACAACCGCGGTATAGTTGGCCTTCATGGGCTGGCGCATTGGCGTCGACATCGGCGGCACCTTCACCGACGTCGTGCTCGTCGACGAGACGAGCGGTCAGATGGGCGTGGTCAAGGTGCCGACCACCCCGCGCGACTTCGCGCAGGGCGTGCTAGACGCGCTCGGCGTGGCGACGCGAAGCCGTGGCGTGGCCGCCGCCGACGTCACCTGGCTCGCCCACGCGACCACCGTGGTGACGAACGCGCTGCTCGAGGGCAAGGGCGCGCGCACGGCGCTCGTGACCACGCGAGGCATGCGCGACGTGCTCGAGCTGCGCCGCTCGGCGCGCGCCAGCCTGTACGACCTGTTCCAGGACGCGCCCGCCGTGCTCGTTCCGCGCCACCTGCGCCTCGAGGTGAGCGAGCGGGTCGACGCGCAGGGCGCGGTCGTGGAGCCGCTCCGTGTCGAGGAGCTCGACGACGTGATCGATTTCATCAAGCGCCACGACGTCGAGGCCGTCGCGGTGTGTTTGCTCTACTCGTTCCTGAACGACGCTCACGAGGGCCTCATCGGCGCGCGTCTCCGCGACGCGCTGCCCGGCACGCCGGTGTTCCTCTCGAGCGAGGTGCTTCCGGAGATCCGCGAGTTCGAGCGGACGAGCACCACCGCCGTGTGCGCCTACGTCGGCCCGATCCTCGCGTCGTATCTCGAGCGGCTCGAGGCGGCCGTCACGGGGATGGGGCTGCCCGCGCCCTACGTGATGGGCAGCAGCGGCGGCGTGTTCACCGTCGCCGAGGGGCTCCGGATGCCCGCGATGGCCGTGGAGTCCGGTCCGGCGGCCGGCGTCATCGCGGCCGCGCTCGTCGGGCGGCGCCTCGGCCTCGACAACGTGCTGTCATTCGACATGGGCGGCACCACGGCCAAGGCGAGCCTCATCGAGCGCGGCGTGATCAAGACCACGTCGGAATACGAGGTGGGCGGCAGCGGCAACGCGCGCCGCTGGCTGCATGGCACCGGGCATCCCATTCGCGTGCCCGTGATCGACCTCGCCGAGGTGAGCGCCGGTGGCGGCAGCATCGCGTGGATCGATCCGGGCGGCGCGCTGCGGGTGGGACCCGAGAGCGCCGGTGCCGAGCCGGGGCCCGTGTGCTACGGCCACGGCGGCACGCGCCCCACGGTCACCGACGCGGACCTGGTCCTCGGATACCTCAATCCCGTGGCGCTGCTCGGGGGCGAATTGCCCGTGCATGTCGACCGGGCGCGGGCCGCCATCGAGTCGGAGATTGCACGCCCGCTGGGACTCGACGTGCTCGAGGCGGCGAGCGGCATCCTCGACGTGGTCAACGCCGGCATGGCCGCCGCCCTTCGCATCGTCTCGGTCGAGCGCGGCTACGATCCTCGCGAGTTCTCGCTCGTCGCCTTCGGGGGCGCCGGGCCCGTGCACGCGGCGCGCCTCGCCCAGGAGCTCGAGATCCCGCACGTGATCGTCCCGCCGATTCCCGGGGGCTTCTCCGCGCTCGGCCTCGTGGCGAGCGACGTGCGGCGCGACTACGCGAGGACGTTCTACGCCGGCCTCGCCGAGGCACGGCTCGACGACATGGCGGCCGCCTACGCCGCGATGGAGGCCGAGGCCCGCGCGATGCTCCAGCAGGCGGGCGTGCCGGAGTCACGCTGGGAGGTGAGCCGCGCGGCCGATTGCCGCTACGGGCGCCAGGCGTACGAGCTCGTGGTGCCCGTGGCGGGTGGAGCCGTGACGCCGGCGACGATGGCCGCGCTGGCGCGCGATTTCCACGAGCGGCATCGCATGACGTACGGCCACGCGAATCCCGACGAGGCCGTGCAGCTCGTCAATCTTCGGGTGACCGCGGTCGGCAAGCTCGCCGGTCTCGATCTCGGCCGCGCGCCCGATCGCCGTGTCGACGTCGTCCTGCCGTCGCGCGAGGCGTATTTCAAGGAGACCGGCCGGGTCCGTGTCACCGTGCTGGCCCGCGAAGCGCTCGCCCTTGATGCGTCGGGAGTGGGGCCGGTGATCATCGAGGCGCCCGACACCACGGTGGTGGTCCCGCCCGGCTGGCGCTGGCGCGCCGACGCCGGATTCGTCATCCTGACGGCAGGCTGACGGACGGAATGCGGATCGGACAAGGCATGCTGGTCCGTCGCGTGGGCGCCGACCCGGCGAGGCGGAGCAATCGGAGGAGGTGGCTGTCGTGAGCGACATCGATCCCGCGACCTTCGAGGTGGTGAAGAACGCGCTCTACGCCGCGGCCGAGGAGATGAAGGTCGTCCTCGCCAAGACGGCGTACTCGCCCCTGCTCAAGGTAGCCGGCGACTACTCGTGCGGCCTCTTCGACGTCGAGGGCGAGATGGTCGCGCAGGGGCCCGACCTGCCCATCCATCTCGGCTCGATGCCGCTCGCCGTGAAGGCGGTCATCCGCGCCTTCGATCGCGTGAGCGCGGGTGACGTGTTCATTCACAACGATCCCTACTTCGGCGGCAGCCATCTTCCCGACGTCAACGTGGTGACGCCCGCGTTTCACGAGGGCCGTCTCCTCGGCTGGGCGTGCGTGCGCGCCCACTGGCCGGACATCGGCAGCGGCACGCCGGGCAGCTATGGCGCCAGCACCGAGATCTACGGCGAGGGCCTCCGGCTGCCGCCCGTCAAGCTCTACGCCGCGGGTGTCCTCAACCGGGACGTCGACCAGATCATCTTCACGAACGTGCGAACGCCGGAGGAGCGCCGCGGCGACCTCCGCGCGCAGATCGCGGCGAACGTGCGCGGCACCACGCGCCTCGGCGAGCTGGCGGCCAAGCACGGCGCCGACCGGCTGCTCTGGATCATGCGCGAGGTCATGGACTACTCCGAACGCATGATGCGGGCGGCGCTGGCGGGGCTCCCCGACGGCACGACGCGCTTCGAGGATTTCTGTGACGGCGACGGCGTCCTCGACGAGGGCGAGAAGGAGGACACGCCGTTCTGGATCCGCATGCAGGTGACGAAGGCCGGGGATCGCCTCGTCGTCGACTTCGCCGGGACCGACGCGCAGGTGCCGGGGCCGATGAACGCGCCCCTGGCCGTCACGGCGTCGGGCATCTACACGGCGATCAAGATGATCGCCGATCCGCGCGACCTCGTGCCGCCGAACTCGGGCTGCTGGCGGCCCGTGGAGATTCGGGCCGCCCTCGGCACCGTCGTGAACGCCGAGGCGCCCGCGCCAGTCGTCTACGCGAATCACGAGATCTCGCATCGCGTCTCCGACATGCTGTTCGGCGCGATGGCGCCGCTCGCGCCCGACCGTGTGATGGCCTGCTCGCAGGGCACCTCCGCCATCCTCACGCTGGGCGGCGTCGACTATCGCAGCGGCGCGCGGTACGTGAGCTACGAGACCATCAAGGGCGGCTTCGGCGCGCGGCCGACCAAGGACGGCATCAACGGCCAGTCGAGCGGGATCTCGAACACGATGAACACGCCGATCGAGATCCTCGAGATGAGCTTTCCCGTCCGGGTCGAGCGCTACGAGCTCGTGACCGACAGCGGCGGTCCCGGCCGACACCGCGGCGGATGCGGCGCCGAGCGCGCGTGGCGAGTGCTCGGTCGGGCCGCGCAGGCGAGCGTGTGCCTCGAGCGATCGAAGTCGGCGCCGTTCGGCCTGGACGGGGGCGGCGCCGGAGCGACCGGGCGGATCACGGTGACCGGGCCCGAGGGCTCCGAGCGAGATCTCAACAGCAAGGGGCCGTTCAACGCTGCGCCGGGAGCGCTGATCGTGCTCCGGGCGCCCGGCTCGGGCGGGTTCGGACCTCCGGGCGAGCGGGACCAGGGTCGGCTCCGCGACGACGTGGTGAACGGCTACGTCTCGTGCGACGCGGCGCGCACGGTCTATGGTGGGGACGGCGACGCGCTGTCCTGTGCCGCGTGCGAGGCGCGCAGAACGCGATGATTGCCAGAGCTGGCGCCGCTGCCCACTCACGTCGGACTTCGGGAAGGTGGGACACATGAACGACGTCGACCTCTGCTACACGCCGGCCACCGAGCTCACGGCTCTCATTCGCGCGAAGAAGCTCTCGCCGGTCGAGTTGACCGCTGCGGTCCTCGCGCGGATCGAGCGGCTGAATCCGCGCCTCAACGCCTTCTGCACGGCGACCCCTGACCTCGCGCGCGACGCGGCGCGCCGCGCGGAGGACGCCGTCGTGAAAGGCGGCCCGCTCGGGCCCATCCACGGCGTGCCGTTCTCGATCAAGGACCTCGCGTTCACGGCGGGTATCCGGACGATGGGCGGCTCGGCCATCTTCGAACGCCGCGTGCCCGACGCCGACGCGCCCTTCGTGCGCCGGCTCCGGGACGCGGGCGGCGTCATGCTCGGCAAGACGACCACGCCCGAGTTTGGCTGGAAGGCGCTCGGCGACAGCCCGCTCACCGGCATCACGCGGAATCCGTGGAATCCGGGCATGACGTCCGGCGGGTCGAGCGCAGGGGCGGGGGTCGCGGTCGCCGCCGGCCTCGGGCCGCTTCATCAGGGCTCCGACGGCGCCGGGTCGATCCGCATCCCGTCGTCGTTCTGCGGGATCTACGGGCTCAAGCCGTCGTACGGCCGCGTGCCGATGTGGCCCACGTCGAATACTGACAGCGCCTCGCACATGGGTCCGATGACGCGCACGGTGGCCGACGCCGCGCTGATGCTCGCCGTGATGGCCGGGCCCGACTACGTCGACCGCACCGCGCTCGACGGCCAGCCCGCCGACTATCTCGGCCGGCTCGACGAGGGTGTGAAGGGGCTGCGCATCGCGTGGAGCCCCGACCTCGGTGGCCTGCGCGTCGACGCCGAGGTCGCGGGGCCCGCCAAGCAGGCGGCGCTCGCTTTCCAGAGCCTCGGCGCCGGAGTGGAGGAAGTGAAGCCCGCCTTCGCCGATACGCGCGACATGATCCGCTGCATGTGGAACGTTCACGAGGCCGGCAACTACGGCCAGTACCTGGGTGAGTGGCGCGGGCGGATGGATCCAGGCCTGGTCGCCTCGATCGAGGACGGGCTTCGCTACAGCGGCGCCGAGTACGTGGCCATGCGCGCCCGGAAGCTCGCGTTCTGGGACTCCGTGCGCCCGCTGTTCGAGACGTACGATCTGCTGATGACGCCCACAGTGTCCGTCGCCGCCTTCGACGTGGGTCGCCTGAATCCGAAGGGCTGGCCGGATCATCCCTGGGACTGGTTCGACTGGGCATCGTTCAGCTACCCGTTCAACTTCACCGGCCAGCCGGCGGCTACCGTCCCGGCGGGCTTCACGCCATCGGGCATGCCGGTGGGCCTCCAGATCGTCGGCCGCCCCTGGGCCGATCTCACCGTGTTGCAGGCCTCGCGCGCCTTCGAGCAAGCGCGCCCGTGGGCGTCGAGACGCCCGCCGGGCCTCGACTAAACCAGTCTGCCGGAGCTCAAAGGGCCTCGCGCATCCTCTGTGCGCGAGGCGACGGAACTATCCTCCCGCGTCAGTCCCGAATCGAAGCGATCAGCTCCACTCGGTCGCGAGGTTGTGAAAGTCGGCAGGAGCTCCCGGACCGCCCGCTCGAACGTGGCCAGTCGGCGCGTTCCGGCTGAACCAGCGGTGCGCGCTTTCGTGGTGGACGTGATTGGGCCAGGCGAGCGCCACGATCACGTTCACGTCCAGAAGCGCGACCATCAGCTCAGCTCATCGGCCTCTCGGACCATGTCTGGCGTGATCGGGGCGGCATCAGGCCCGACGTCGAACACCGGGAACCCCCGTTTCCGCGCAGCAGGGCGCGGAGCCAAGCCGCGTCTCGCCAGCTTCGTCACGGCCTGGCCGAGGCTGATGCCCTCCGACTTGGCCACGGCTCTGGCTACCCTGAGGACGTCGTCAGCGATGTCGAGGGTGGTCCGCATGATCTGCGTGTAGCGTCGTGATGCGTTGATGTCAAGATGCGACTCACCGCGTTATCGGCGTCGCCAGGCGACGGCCATCCCGGCCAGCGCGATGAGGCCCACGGCGCCGTTGCACAGGAAGGCTATCGACACCGACCAGCGCTCGGCCATCGCGCCGACGAGGAACGCTCCGATGGGGAACACGCCACCGGTGAGCAGGACGTAGATCCCCATCAGTCGGCCGCGGAGGTGGCCCGGCGTCTCCGCCTGGAGGCGCGCGTTGCAGCTCGCCATCACCATGATGCCGAAGAACCCGGTGACGAAGAGCAGCGGCACGGCCGTCCAGAACTGGCGGACAGCCGAGAGCCCCACGAGCCCCGCGAGCGCGCCGGCCGCGATCGCAAAGATGCCGCTGACGGTCGGCTGGCGCAGCGCGCCCAGCGTGAGGGCTCCGGTCACGGCGCCGACGCCGAGCGAGGCCATGAGAAAGCCGAAGCCCGCGGCGTCGAGATCGAGCACGGTCCGGGCGAGCAGCGGCACGTACACGCTGAAGTTGAAGACGCAGAGGCTCACGACCGCGACGATCCCGAGTACGACCAGGACCAGACGCGTCTGCGCCGCGTAGCGCAGGCCGGTCGCGATTTCCTCGGCGATGGTCGACCTCGGCCGCTCGCGCGGCAGGCCGTGTGTGCCGAGTCGCGCGAGGACCGCGATCGCCGCCGCGAAGCCGATCGCGTTGAGTCCGAAGGCCGGGGCCAGCCCGAAGCGGGAGATGAGGACGCCGGCGAGCGCGGGGCCCACGATGCGCGCGGTGTTGAACGAGGCCGAGTTCAGCGCGATGGCGTTGCCGAGATCCTCGCGTCCCACCAGCTCCACGATGAACGACTGGCGGACCGGCGCATCGATGACACTCGCGAACCCGAGCACGAGCGCGAGCGCCGCGACCTGCCAGTACTGCGCGGCGCCGGTCCACACGAGCGCGGCGAGGGCGATGGACTGACAGAGATAGGTGGCCTGGCTCAGCACGAGCACGCGCCGCTTCGGGAGGCGATCGGCGGCGGCGCCCACCACGATCGAGAACAGCAGCACCGGGGCGAACTGCAGCGTGTTGATCAGCCCGAGCTTGAGCGGCGACCCGGTGAGCTGCAGCACCAGCCACGACTGGGCCACTGACTGGATCCAGCCGCCGATCTGCGAGACGAGCTGTGTGAGGTAAAGCCGCCTGAACTCCGCGTGATTGAGAGCCCGCAGCCCGGGCGGAAACGTCATCGGGCGCTCAGGCAGGGACCGCGCCGCGTGACAGGACCCGCTGGCCGGCGCCTCGCACGCCGTCGAGGATTTCGGATCAGGGCTAGCCGCGGCCGGCGGCGAGTGGGGGCGGCCCGAGCTTGTCGCGCCCCTGGCTCGCGAGGGCGAGGAGGCCGCTCACGAGATCCTCCAAGGCGGCCCGGGCGGCGGGGTCGGCGAGCCGGCCGTCCTTGAAGTGAGCGGACTCGAGATAGACGCTCGTCGGCAGCACGAGGGCGCCGAACCAGGCGAGCACGGCGCGCAGATGCCAGTCGACGCCGAGGTAGTGATGAAGGGTGGCCCCCATCGCCACGATCCCGACCGGCTTGGACCGCAGGGCGTCGACCGGCGTCAGATCGAGGAGATTCTTGAGCGCGCCCGTCATGGAGCCTCGATAGACCGGCGTCGCCAGGAGCACCGCGTCCGCGGCCGCGATGTCGCCCACCACGTGCGCGCTGTCGTCGCCGAGCTGGTCGAGCGGGCGACCATCGGCGAAGGACAGGCGATGGTCGGCCAGATTCAGGAGCGCGGCCGAGCACCCCGGGGTCGCTGCCGCCAGCTCCACGGCCAGCTCCACCGCGCGGTTGAGCCGCCCCGGCGGCGTGACGCTGCCGACCACCGCCACGAGCCGGCTCATCGGCGTGCGACCCCGATCATCGGGATGTCGAGGCGAGGCCGCGAGATTGGCCCGGCAGGCGCGCGCCGGTCACGCGCGCCGCGCGCGTACGACGGCGCGCCCGTGCGCTCCCGCGATCGGACGCCCACCCGGCTCGCACCGTCTCCGAGCGCGATCGGCCGAGGGCGCCTCACGCCGCTGCCCGATCGCGGTCGCGGCGCGCGACCTCGTCGCGGACCAGCGGGATCAGTTCGCGCCCGTACTCGATCGCGTCGTTGAGCGGATCGAACCCCCGGATGAGCAGGGTCGTGACGCCGAGGTCGTAGTAGTCGAGCAGCGATTCCGCCACCTGCTCGGGAGTGCCGACCAGCGCGGTGGTGTTGCCCGCGCCACTCACCGCGGCGGCGATGGGCGTCCAGAGGCGCTTGTCGTGGACGTCGGCCTCCCGCGCGAAGTCGACCAGTCGGCGAGCGCCGACCGCCTCGGGGAGCGGCAGCGTGCGATCGCCCTGCTTGGCGCGCACCGCCGCGAGGATCGCGCGCGCCTTGGCCCACGCCTCGGCCTCCGTCGGCGCGATGATCGGGCGCAGCGAGACGCTGATGCGCGGCACGCGGCCGAACGGGAGCGCGGCGGCGCGCACGTCGGCGATCCGCTGCTTCACGGCCGCGAGCGGCTCGCCCCACAGCATGTAGACGTCGCAGTGCCTGGCGCCGATGCGATGGGCCGCCTCGGAGGCGCCGCCGAAATAGAGCGGAATGCCACCCGGCTGGAGCGGCTTGATCTCCGAGTACGCGCGGGCCACCGTGTAGAACTCGCCCGCGTGGTCGAAGGGGCGGTCTTCCGTCCACGTGCGCCGGAGCAACGTCAGGTACTCGTCGGTCCGGCGATAGCGGGTGTCGTGATCGAGCCAGTCGCCGTCCTTCGCCTGGTCGGCGTCGCTGCCGCCCGTGATGATGTGCAGCGCGAGGCGGCCGCCGCTCACGTGGTCGAACGTCGCCGCCTTGCGCGCGGCCAGCGTGGGGGCGACGAACCCGGGCCGATGGGCGATGAGATACGCGAGGCGCTCGGTGTGCGCGGCGGCGTAGCCGGCGACCGCGAAGCCCTCGGCCGCGGTGGACGTGTAGCCGACGAGCACCTTGTCGAAGCCGGCCGCCTCGTGGGCGCGCGAGAAGTCGCGGATCCAGCCGAGGTCGATCTCGCCGCCGATCACGTGCACGGCGGCGCCGTCCGCGCCTTCCGGCTTCACGCCGATCATCCCGATGAACTCGATGGGCATGGCGACCTCCGTCGACCGATTGCGCTCCACGTGCGGATGCTGCCGGTCCGCGGGACCGATACTATCCCGCGCCCTCCGGCCCTTCAACCGCGACCCCGGGGATGCCTCTGATTTGACCTCCAGCACGCGCGTCCGTATGCTCGCCTGCATGACTACCAAGCCTGCCATTCGCTTCGATTCGCTCCTGTCGTCGCGCGCGCTCATCGGGTGGGACGCGCCTCCGCCCCCGTCCCGGCCCGTGCAGGACGCACGCTATGACTTCGGGGCCGGCTTTCCCGACCCGGCCACGTATCCGTACGACGGCCTGGTCGAGGCGACCGCGCGCATGATGAAGGAGGAAGGGGCCCAGGCGCTCAACTACGGGGAATACCAGGGCTACCGGGGCCTGCGCGAGGTGGTCTGCCAGAAGTACGCGCTGTTCGAGCGGCTCGAGATCACGCCGGAGAACCTGGTGATCTCGAACGGCTCGGGCCATGCGCTGTCGCTCGCGCTCAGCGCGTTCGTGGACATCGGCGACGCGATCATCAGCGAGGCGCCGACCTTCTCGGGCACGCTGCACAGCATCCGCCGTCACGGACCCGAGGTGATCGATGCGCCCGTCGACGGCGAGGGCATGGTGACGTCGGTCGTGCGCGAGCGGCTCGAGGCGCTCAGGAAGCAGGGCCGCCGCTGCAAGCTGATCTACACGATCGTGAACTTTCACAATCCCTCGGGACCGACGCTCTCGCTGAAACGCCGGGAGGAGCTCGTCGCGCTCGCGCACGAGTACGACACGCTGATCCTCGAGGACGACGCCTACGGCGAGATCCGCTTCGAGGGCGAGCCGTTGCCCTCGCTCTACTCGCTCGATCCCCACGGCCGGGTGATCCGCGCCGGGACGGTCTCGAAGATCCTCGGAGCCGGATTCCGCCTCGGATGGCTCTGCGCCCCGAAGGAGATGATCCCCGTCTTCCAGGGCTTCCTCTTCGGCGGCGGCGTGAATCCGTTCGCGTCGCGCGTGGCGACCTACTATCTGCGCGATCATCTGGCCGACCACGTGAGCGTGCTGGTCGATGCCTACCGCGCGAAGCGCGACGCGATGCTGAAGGGCCTGTGGGAGGTGCTCGAGGGGACCGACGTCGAGATCAGCCGGCCCGAGGGTGGCTTCTTCATCTGGATCAAGCTGCCGACCGGCGCCGATCCGAAGCGTCTTTCCCAGATCGCCGTCCGCGAGCGGCTGCAGTACTCGCCGGGGCCGTCGTTCTTCGCCAACGGCGGGGGCGAGCGCTTCATCCGCCTCGCGTTCAGCTACGAGTCTCCGCAGCGCTGCTACGAAGGCTCGCGCCGGATAGCCCAGGCCATCCTCGAAGCGTCCGCGTAGCGGGACGGCTGCCCCGCACCTTCCCCTCCAGTGGCGCTCCCGCGGATTTCGCTCCGCGGTGGCGCCAGTGCCAGGATGGATGGAGACAAGGAGGTCCGGACCATGCGTCGAGCGGCCAGTCTCATCGTGTTCCTGGCGAGCGCGTTGCTCGCCCCATCGCCTCTGGCGGCCCAGAGCGGTCAGATCCAGAAGCCAGGCGAGATCCAGCAACCAAAGGGCAAGTGGCAGGTGCCGGGCGAGATCCGACAGCCCACGGGCCCGTGGCGCACGCCGGGCGAGATCCAGAAGCCCGGCCAGATCCAGTTGATCCGGGAGCAGTGCCAGCAGCGATTCCGGATCGGCTCGGACACGCTGTTCGAGTTCGACCGCGCGACGCTCAGCCGGGAGGCCGAGCAGAGCCTGGGCGAGCTGGGGCCGATGATCAAGCAGGCCGGCGCGCATCCCGTGGTGGTCGAGGGGCACACGGACGCCATCGGATCGGCCGATTACAATCAGCGGCTCAGCGTGGACCGGGCCCGATCCGTCAAGACGTGGCTGGTGGCCAATCAGTTCGTGCCGGAGAGCGCGACGATCCGCGGCTACGGCAAGGACAAGCCCGTCGCGCCCAACACACGGCCAGACGGCGCCGACGACCCGGCCGGGCGACAGCTCAACCGGCGGGTGGAGGTGGTCGTCGATACGTGCCGCTGACGCCGGCGGGGCCCGGCTGGCCGGCGGCGTCGCGGGAAGTAGATCTTGAACGTGCTCCCGCGGCCGGGCTCGCTCTCCACGTGCACGTAGCCGTCGTGCTGCTTGACGATGCCGAAGACGGTGGATAGCCCGAGCCCGGTTCCCTTGCCAGGCTCCTTGGTCGTGAAGAACGGCTCGAACACCTTGGCGCTGGTGTCCGGATCCATCCCGTGCCCGGTGTCCGTCACGGACAACATGACGTAGCGGCCGGGATTCGCGCCGGGGTGACCGGTGGCAAACGCGGCGCCGAGGTCCACGTCGGCGGTCTCGATGGTCAGCCGACCGCCATCCGGCATCGCGTCCTGCGCGTTGATCGCGAGGTTGGCGATCACCTGCTCGACCTGCGTGACGTCGGCACGCACCGACCCCGTCGCGCCCGGCACCACGGTGAGCTGGACGTGCTCGCCGATCAGCCGCCGGAGCATGGACGCCCGTCATCGCTCTCCCGGACCGCGACCGCCGCGAAGTCGCTCGCGCACGGGTCGCGCGCCCGAGCGACGACCCGCTCGAGCACGGTGTCGAGATCGAGCGACCGGTTCAGGTCGTCGGCCAGTCGGGCCAGGATCTCGGCCTCGTGTCGCCGCCGCTCCGCGTGCTCGTAGAGCCTCGCGTTGTGCAGCGCGAGCGCTGCGAGGCCGGCGAAGCGCTTGAGCGCGTCGGAGTCGTCCTGCGAAAACGGCGGCGCCGCCTTCCCGCGGCGGCTCACCATGATGACGCCGATCAGCTCGTCGCGCGTCAGCAGCGGCTCGGCGATCACGTGCTGCAGGCCGAGCGCGACACCGAAGGCAATGGCCTCGGGCCTGGTCGGATAGTCGTTCACGAGCGCCCCGCGTCGGGTCTGGGCGCATCGGCCGAGGACGCCCTCGCCCACCGCGACTCGGGGCCCGTGCGTCATCACGTCGGGGTCGGTGTCGATGCGCGGCACCAGCCATCCGTCGGTCAGCAGGTGCATGCCACATTCGCCGCCGAACAGGTGCTTGGCGCGCGTGACCATGACCCGGAGCAGCGCGTCCGGGTCCAGCACGGCGATCACCTCGCGCTCGATGTCGGCGAGCGCCTCGAGCAGCTCGATCTGTTTCTGCGGCGGGGTCATCCCCAGACTAGGGGGGCGGCGTGGCGCCGCCGAGCGGACGACTGCCGCCAGTGTGACATTGCTGAGGCCGACTCGCCAAAATCGCGCGGCACCAGTGCCGGAAGGTCATCCGAGCTCCGGGCACTGTCCCGGACTGGGCCCGTTGACCGCTCTGGAGGTCCCGGGCTACCGTGGGGTCGCTGACAGTCAGCTCCCTGGGAGGCCTCGAGCCATGGCGGAGAATCAATCGCTCCCTCTTGCGCGGTTCACGGTGCTCGATCTCACGCGGGCGCGGGCCGGGCCCACCTGTGTGCGGCAGCTGGTGGACTGGGGAGCCGCGGCGATCAAGATCGAGATGCCGGGGGGGAGATCAGGCGACGGCATGGGCGGCAATCGCCATGGGTTCGACTTCCAGAACCTGCACCGCGGAAAGCGGGCCATCACGCTGAACTTCCGCGAGCCCGAGGGCGTGGCGATCTTCAAGCGGCTGGCGCGAGACGCCGACGTCGTCGTCGAGAACTATCGTCCCGACGTCAAGCGGCGGCTCGGCATCGACTACGAGAGCCTGCGCGAGGTCAACCCGCGCCTGATCTACGGCAGCATCTCGGGCTTCGGCCAGAGCGGCCCGTATCGCGACCGGCCCGGCGTGGATCAGATCGCGCAGGGGATGGGCGGGCTGATGTCGATCACCGGGATTCCGGGTCAGGGCCCAGTGCGCGTCGGCATTCCCATTGCGGACCTGTGCTCGGGCATCTTCCTCGCGCAGGGCATCCTCGTCGCGCTCATCGAGCGCGAAACCACCGGCCAGGGCAAGTGGGTGCACACGTCGCTGCTCGAGGCGATGCTCTCCATGCTGGACTTCCAGGCGTCGCGGTGGCTCGTGAGCGGAGAGATCCCGCCTCAGGCCGGGAACAATCACCCGACGGGCATTCCCACCGGCGTCTTCGAGACCAAGGACGGCCACATCAACATCGCGGCGTCGGGCGACGAGCTGTACGAGCGGTTCTGCCGCGCCATCGAGCGCCCCGATCTCCTGACCGATCCGCGGTTCGCCACGGCGCGGGCGCGCTCCGCGAACCGCGACGGGCTGATGGAGGTCCTCATGCCGGTGACGCGACAGCGGGCGAGCGCGGACTGGATCAACCGCTTGAACGAGGCGGGCGTGCCGTGCGGCCCGATCTATCGGGTCGACGAGGCGTTCGCGGATCCCCAGGTGAAGCACTTGCAGATGGCGCAGCCGGTCCATTCGCCCGTCCTCGGCGATCTCACGATCCTGGGGCATCCCGTCTCGCACGGCGACACGCGCGCGCCGATCCGGGCTCCGGCGCCAGAGCTGGGCCAGGACAACGAGGAGATCCTGTCCGCGATCGGCTACACCAAGGATCAGATCGCGGATCTCGCGCAGCGAAAAATCATCTAGGGAGGGACTCATGCCTCGCATCGCGCCGATCACGGGGAAATCCGACGTTCCGGCCGAGCACCACGACGTCGTCGACCAGGTGGTGAAGACCTTCGGCGGCGTCCGGGGACCGTTCAGCATGCTGCTCCACAGCCCGAAGCTTGCCGAGCGCGTGCTCGGCCTGGTCACGTTCTTCCGCGACGAAAGCGTCGTCGAGCCGCCGCTCCGCTCCATCGCGATCCTGAGCGCAGTGCGCGAGCGGGAGGCCGCCTACGTGTGGGCCGCTCAGGTCGCGGCCGCGCGGCGCAACGGCCTCGGCGAGGACGTGATCGACCTCCTCCGCGCCAAGGGCGACCCGGCCGGGCTTCCCGAGGACCAGCGGGACATCGTCGTGTACACCCGCCAGCTCATGCGCACGAACCGCGTCGACAGGACGCTGTTCGACGCCCTCCATGGCCGGCACGGGTCACAGTGGCTGGTGGAGCTGACCGCGGCCGCGAACTACTTCGCGCTGCTCTCGGGTGTGGTCAACGCGTTCGAGGTCGCGCCCCCGGCCGATGGTGACCGGCTCCCGGCGTAGCCCGAGGGCCCTCGCTTTTGTTGCCGAGCTACGTGAATTGTCGGTCGGCGGGCAATGTGCCGCCGCCGATCCTTCGACAGAGCCTTGATTTCATTGAGGGGTTTCATTGGCCCGGCATTTGCCTCGTTTCCTCGCAGGCTACGGACGTGCACATCGAGAGCTCCGCGACAATCGACCGGACCCGCCCCTCGACCCCGGGACTCCATATCGGGACGCCGCGCGACGCACGCGTGGCGGCTCGGAGCGCGGTGGCTCCCGTCGTTCTCATTGCGAGCGCAGTGGCGGGGCTGCGGCGGTTCTGGCGCGAGAGCGTTCAGCGTTTTGCGGCCGCCGAGGTGTCCGACCACGGCCAGCTCGAGCGGATCCTTTCGGAGCGGACTCCCGCGGTCCTGCTACTCGACCTCCAGCTTCCGCATCTCGGCGGATTCGAGGGAGTGGCGGCGCTCCACAGGCTCCAGCCCGCGACGAAGATCGTCGTCCTGACCAGCCCGGTCGACGACAGGGAAGGGCTGGTCGCGCTGAAGTCGGGCGCCCGCGGGTATTGCGATCGCGGCATCAGCCCGGCGCTGCTCACGAAGGCCCTTCACGCCGTGCAGAACGGCGAGGTCTGGGTCGGGCGCAGGCTGATCTCCCATCTTCTCGAAGAGCTGAGCGCGCTGTGCGGGCCCGAGCTCGTGCCTGATCCCGTGAAGGACGCGCCGGTCGCGATCGCCGCGCGCCTGGACCTGCTCACGCCACGCGAGCGCACGATCCTCGACCTGCTGGGCGCCGGCGCCAGCAACAAGGACATCGCCCAGAAGCTCGGCGTCACCGAGCGCACCGTCAAGGCGCACCTCACCGCCGTGTTCCGAAAGCTCGGGATCTCGGGCCGCTTGCAGGCCGCCATCATCGCGGCCGAGCACTCGCGCGCGGCCGTCGCTGCCGACGTGGTCCGGCAGCGCGTCGGCTGATCCGTCAGCGCTCCCTGAGCCAGTCCTCCGCCCGCGGCAGATCAGGATCGAACGGCCGCAGACTGTAGTACGGAATCAGCGGGAAATAGCGGTCGGCGAGGCGTCGCAGCTCGCGCACCGGCTCCGGGTGCAGATCGACCCGCAGGTCGACCATCGCAAACGGCTCGCGATCGACCACGTAGAGGCCGGCCGACTGCTCGCCGTCCGGCTGCCCGCCGGCGCCCTTGCCGGCCTCGAGCGCAGCCAGCAGCCGCTCCCACAGCGCGCGCTCCGGCTCGGCCTGGAACGAGTCGAACATCGCGTCGACGACGCCGGCGCCGACGACCGCGTTCGCAGCGGCCACCACGTTCCGGGCGGCGCGGTGGCCCGCCCAGGGCCGGTTGCCTGCGCCCGTGCGTCCCGCGGCATGGCCGCTCACGTCGAGACAGCCGAGCTGCCGCCGCTCCACGTGGGTGTCGCTTGCCGCGATCTCCTCGAGCGCGCGTGGCGCCGAGTAACCGGCTCGCATCAGATTGAGGCCGAGGAAGCCGAGCCGCGGATTCGTGCTGGCCTGGCAGACCACGGCGCCGACGCCTGGCGCGACGTGAATGCAGCGCGATCCCACCGCCATCTCGCTCGTCGCGATGGCGACGCCGAGTCGGCCTGTGCGCTCGCACCGGCCGATCAGCGAGAACGTCGTGAACTCGATGCCGCGGTCCATCCGGGTCGCCCTCCAGCGCGCGCCGGCGCGGTGTTCGTGAATCGTGGTGGCGTCAGCGGCGTCGCCTCGGCGCCGAGACGTGATCGCGCAGGGCCGCCAGCCGCGCGTCCCAGCGCGCGCCGAGGTCGGCCATCCAGGACACCGCATCGGTGAGGGGGCGGGGCGAGAGCTGGTACAGCTTCTCGCGTCCACGGCGCGTCGCGGTGACGAGCCCGGCGTCGGCGAGGGCGGAGAGGTGTTTGGTGACCGCCTGGCGTGTCACCGGCAAACTGGCCGCGAGGCCGGTCGCCGTCGACGGGCCCTCCCGGGAGAGCGCGCGGATGACCTCTCGGCGCGTGGCGTCGGCGAGCGCCGTGAAGACCAGGTCGGCGCGGTCCTTCTTCACGATCCGGGCCGCGATCACGCGCCGGCGAGCGCGAGCGCCTGGCCGCCCGGGCGGACGCGCGTCGCGCCGAGCGCGAATGCCTCGCGCTCGACGACGCGTACACGCGTGCCATCGGCCACCTCGTCCAGCGTGATCTCCACGCGCGTCGACGGCACGGTCACGATCGCTCCGTCCGCGGTGCGCTCGAACGGCAGCCAGCGGAACGCGAGCCGGCGCGCGGGCTCCACGTCCTCCACCACGACGTGACGCGCGGTGCCGTCGGGCCAGCGGAAGGTGCCCCGCCCGCCGGGTCGCGCGTCGATCTCCGCCTCGGCCCCGAACCAGGCGGAGATCTCGTCGGAATGCGTCACCGCGGGCCAGACCTCGGCGGGGGCCGCGGGGATCGTGATCTCGCGCTCGATCGACTCCATGTCGTCAGTCCTCCGGGGAATGCGCAACTGGACAGTTGCGCGTCCCCATGCTAGATTCGCGACGAGACGTGCAACCAGACGGTTGCATCGTCCCGCGCCATCATACCAGAGGAGGCCCGGGCATGACGCTGATTCCGTACATCGTCGAGGAGACCCCGCGCGGCGAGCGCGCGTACGACATCTACTCGCGCCTCTTGAAGGACCGGATCGTCTTCCTCGGGACGGCCGTCGACGCCGCCGTCGCGAACCTCATCACGGCGCAGCTCCTCTACCTCGAGGCGGAGGATCCGGGGCGCGACATCGAGCTGTACATCAACTCGCCCGGCGGCGAGACGTCGGCTGGGCTCGCCATTTACGACACCATGCAGTACATCAAGCCGGACGTCCGCACGCTCTGCGTCGGCCTGGCGGCCTCGGCGGCGGCGCTCCTGCTCGCCGCGGGGGCGGCGGGCAAGCGCTACGCGCTCCCGAACGCGCGGATCATGATCCATCAGCCGTGGGGCCAGATCGGTCAGGGGCAGGCCGTCGATCTGGGGATCCAGGCCAAGGAGTTTCTGCGCACGAAGCGGCTGATGGAGGAGATCCTCGCCAGCCACACGGGGCAGCCGGTCGACAAGGTGCATCAGGACACGGACCGCGACTACTACATGGACCCCGAGGAGGCGAAGGCCTACGGGATGATCGACGGCATCTGCGCGCGCCGCCCGGGCCCCGTGCCGACGGCGCCGTCGCCGAACGGCAGGCCCTGAGCGGGCCCCTTCACGGGGTGGCCGTGACGTGGCCGCTCCGTATCAGCCCCGCCGCGCACGCACTGTCGGGTCGACGCCATGGAGACCGAAGCTCCTGGCGGCGGCGAGCACGTGCCGATCGTTCGAGTAGATCCGATCGAAATTCTCGGACTTGGCGGTGACCAGGTGCAACGCGTCGAGCGACCGAACGAAGACCGACTTGTCGAGCCGAGAGAAGGCCGCCTGCGCCTCGAGTAGCACGGCTTCGGTGGGACCGGCCAGCCTCCAAAGCCCGGTGTCCAGATCGTGGGCGAACTGCCCCCGCAGGGCCCTCAAGACTCGCAACTCGATGACCCCCTCGCGCAGCTTGCGGTGAAATGCGGCCGACACCTCCACGACCGCGATGCCAGAGCTCACCACGACGCCGGCCGTGCGGGCGACCTGCCGCACCGGCTCGCGGCCGGGCTCGTTGAGGTAGAACTTCGCGATCAGCGCGGAGTCGAAGTAGACCGGTACAGGTTTCGGTTCCGCGACCGGCATGGTCACCGGTCGCGGTCTTCGCTCACGATGTCCTCTACGGGCGTGCCGCGAACCGGCTGGTCGAGCATGGCGGCGAACTTCTTCAGGGGTTTCCAGGCAGCGAACCGGTTCACCTCGGGCTCCTCGCTGGCCGGCGTGATACGCGCGACGGGTCGGCGCCGATCGCGGACGAGAATCGAGCCATATTTTCGCGCGTTCCGCACCCAGGCCCCCGTGTTGCGATGCAGCTCCCGGATCGAGATCTCCTTCATGTGTGACAGAGTCACACATGCGTCGACGTCCGGTCAAGTCGAGAAGGGCCGCGGATCGCATTCGGGCAAAGGCGTGAAGAGCCGTCCGCGCGCCTGGGCCTGAGCAAGTTCTGAGGTGCCGGGCGTTCGCGATTGACGTTCTGGCCTGTCCGCGCGGTGCGGGTCGGTTGCGCTTGATCGCCACGGTGCACGATCCCGGCGTCATTCGGAAGCTCCTCAGGCACCTGGGGATGCCCCTCTCAGGATCGACCCCCGGCCCGCTGGTGTTGCCTGCGCTCCAATCCTGTCGTCGCACTCCGGCTGGAGCATGGTCGGCACTGGTTGCCCCGACGCGCTGCCGGCCGGTCGCCCGGTGCGGGCCTCTACCCGTGAAGCGGCGGGATGTTCACGTTGGTGTGGAAGACGTTCTCGCGATCGTACTTCGCCTTGAGTTCGCGCAACCGCCGGAAGTTCGGCCCGTACGCGGCGGCGACCGGATCCCCGACCTCGTCCCCGGCAAGATAGTTGACGTAGCGGACGTCGCCCAGGTACGGACGGAGGGCGGTGTACGTCTCGCGGCACCACGCGATCTGGCGATCGCTTTCGGTCGGATCGCTCCATTGCGAGATCAGCACCACGTTGAAGCCCGTGATGCGCATCGCGCACGCGGTGTCCGTGACCGGAACGCGGCTGGCCGCGCCATGGAAGTGCTCGAGCACGATTTGGGTCATGGGCGACGTGCACCTCTCGAAGCACGCCACGAGCGTCGCGATCGCGTCGTCCCTCAGGTCGGTGAGGAAGTGCGCCTTCCAGTAGTTCAAGGCCCCCTTTGGCAGGGAAGCATCGAGCAGACCATTCTGCGCGCAGTACGAGATCGGACCCATCTGATCCACGATCGGCGCTCCGAACGCCTTGATCGGCTGCACCGCCTTCTCGCCCTCAGCGAGGGAGCCGCAGTGGCACGCGAGCACCCCGGCGAGCTTCGCATTCGAGCCGTCCGGCGCCGTCAGCATGCCGGCCGCGAGCATCATCTCGTCCGGCAACTGGGCGCAGTAGTCGCGAAAGAACTTCAGCACGTCACTCGCGTGCGCCAGCGAGTGCAAGACCAGACCGCCGATGACGGTGGGGCCGACGGGATGCAGCGCGTAATCGAGCGAGGTCGCGATGCCGAAGTTGCCGCCACCGCCCCGGATCGCCCAAAAGAGATCCGGGTGCTCTGTGGCGCTGACGTGCCGAACGCTGCCGTCGGCCATCACAAGCTCGGCAGAGCGGAGGTTGTCGAGAGCGAGGCCGTACTTCGGCATCAGCCAGCCGAGACCTCCGCCGAGCGTGAGCCCCGCTATGCCCGTCGTGCCGACGACGCCACCGGTCGTGGCGAGTCCATGCACCTGTGTCTCGCGATTGAGCTCCTTCCACAGCACGCCGCCCTGCGCGCGGACGGTGCGCTGACGCGGATCGACGTGAATGCCCTTCATCGGCGCGAGGTCGATCATCAGGCCGTCATCGACCGTGGCACGACCGGCGACGTTGTGCCCGCCGCCGCGGACGGCGAGTTCAAGTCCGAGCGCGCGAGCCAGCTTCACGGCGTCGACGACGTCGGCCGTGCCGTGGCAGCGCGCGATGAGCGACGGCCGCTTGTCGATGAGCCCGTTGTGGACGCGGCGCGCATCGTCGTAGCCGGCGTCGTTCGGCTGCAGGAGCTGGCCCGTGAATGTCGGCGAGAGCTGGGTGATCGCGTCGGCGAGAGACATTCTCGGCACCTCTTCAGTGGATCTCAGCGTGACCGGCGGTGGGGCGCGAGCGCGCGACCGTGTACACGCGCCATTCTCCGGGCACGCCCTTGAGCGCCTGCACGCCGCGATCGTGGAATACGAGCTCCGATCCGACCATCAGGTCCCGGACGGTCTGGGACACTGCGACCTCGGACGGGCCGGCGAGCGCCGCGACGCGCGCGCCGATGTTCACGGTGAGGCCACCGATCTTGACACCGATCCGCTCCACCTCACCGGTGTGCACACCGGCGCGCACCTCGAGACCGAGCGGTCGAACGGCCTCGACGATCGCGGCGGCGCAATTGACGGCCCGGGCGGGTCCATCGAACGAGGCGAAGAACCCGTCCCCGGCCGTGTCGATCTCGGTGCCCCGATAGCGGGCCAGGAGCGTCCGCACCGTCGCATGGTGGCGCTCGAGCACCTCTCGCCAGCGGTGGTCGCCGAGCGCCGCCGCCCGCTCGGTGGAGCGGGCGATGTCCGTGAACAGCACGGTCGCCAGCACGCGGTCGAAGGACGCCTCCTCTCGCGCGACGTCGGCGAGGAACCGTGCCGTCTCGGCCACGATGGCGTCGCCCCTCGCGTACCAGTGGAAGTGCGACCCGCCGGCGCTCGAGTGCTCCACGATCCGCGCCGCGGGAATCCTGCTCGCGACGAAGCGTCCGGTCTCCGGCGGCACCTCGGGAAACGAATCGGTGTCGACGAGGACCAGGGTCGGCACCTGGATGCTGGTGAGGAGCCGCCGGACGTCGGCGTGCAGGTAGCTCCGGAGTTCGGCCGCGAGCCCCCCCGGCGTGACGGATGCGCGCGCGAACCGGGTGAACCACTCGCGCTCGGGGCCGACGGGCGCGTCCCACCACTCGGCCGTGCCCCACGTCTCGCGCACGCGGCGGATCTGGTCCTGCCATTGCGCGAGCGACGGCATCTGCGGCAGCTCGTCGGTCGGCAGATAGGTTACCTGCGGATCCACCAGGATCAAGGAGCGCGTCCGTTCCGGGTAGGTGGCCGCGAACAGGACGGCGAGGATCGCGCACTCGTACGTGGCCAGGATCGACGCGCGATCGGAGCGCGCGGCTTGCATCACCGCCAGCACGTCGTCCGTGAGTGTGTCCACGTCCGGGACGTCGCCGGGCGTGAAGCGCTCCGAGCAGCCCCATCCGCGGCGATCGGTGACGATCAGGCGTGCGTGCGCAGCGAGACCGCGCAGGAAGCGCGCGAGGTGCGGGCTCTCCCAGTTCATGTCGACATTCGAGCAGTAGCCCTGGAGATACACGAGATCTATCGGGCTGTCGCCGCACACCTGGTAGGCGAGCGACACGTTGCCGTTCCAGGCGAACCGGGTCGTGGGGCGCTGCATGCCGGCATTGTGTACCGAGCGCGTGGATCGCCTCAAGGGCGGCTTTGCGAACCTCGAGACCGTGGCCCTGGAGTGCCATGGCCGGCCCTGCGCAGCGCCCGACGAAGGCTTCGAGGTCGCGATCGACGGCCTACTGGGGAGGCAGGTCTTGCCAGCGCCCCGGCGTTGCCTGCGCTCGAGCGCGAGTTCCGGAAGTTCCTTCCGTGCGGCGTGTTCGAGGGCGGCGGGACCCGATGTCGGTGCGAGCGCTGCGGGCGCGAGCACCTGCTGTCGTTTTCGCGCAGCGGGCGCGGGTGCGGCGGCTCGGCGACGCGCGCGACACGGAGGGAGCGCGCGGCTACCGCCCATCGCGACGCGCGAGGGGGCCGTTCTGGCCCCGCTCGACTCTCGACTGCGAGAGCTGGACGAGGTCGGCGCTCGCGCAGGTCACGATCCGGTCCACCTTGGCTCCGATGAGGCCCACGAGCGACGCGCTGAACGGCACGTGCCGGAGCGACGCTTCCACCGCCCTCTTGAAACGCTCGAGCGCCGCCACGGCGACCGCCGGCGCCTGCGCGTCGAACGCCGCCCGCGCGGCCAGGAGCGGCTCGAGGAACATCGCGCCGTTCGGGAGCCGGCTCGCCAGCGCGATCAGGTCCCCGATCTCGCGGCCGAAGTCGAGGGTGACCTGGACGGTGGCCTGTCCCGTCGCCGCCGTGCCGACGACGGCGAGCGACAGCACGCGGGCGCCGCACGTCGTCGGGCGATGGACCGTCTTCACCAGGTGAGCGCCGCCGGCCCGGACGTGCGCGATCGGCTCCACATCGAAGAGCGTGCCTGCCTCGGCCGCGGCGCTGTCGCGGAACACGACCGAGAGCCCGTCGACCGCGTCGTCGGACCGCACGAGCCCGCTGACGGTGAGCTTGTTGCCGAGCAGCACGCGGGGCGCGGACGCTTGGACCGACTCCAGACTCACGTGGGCCTGCTGGACGTCCACCGATGCGACGGAGGGCTTGGGGGCGACGTAGAACAGGCTCCGGTAGAAGCCGATGTTGTTGCTGTAGCTCTGGAGGTACTTGGTGGCCGCGGTGATGCTGGGTAGCACCGGCGGGATCCCGGTGAGCCCGTGGCCGGGCATCTCGGCGACGAGACCGCCGTCGGGCCCCGTGATGTACACGAGGACCCAGAAGACGAGGTACTGATCCGCATAGGCTCCCGTGTCCAGCTTCGCCGTGCTGGCGATGGCCCAGTTGGGCGCCGTGCCCTGGGAAGCCTCGGAGTTGAAGCCGGGGAGCGCCGCCAGTTCGACCTGGTCGATGAGGAAGGCGTTGCCGGCCGGCACCAACCCGGTCTGATCCCACGGCTGGCCGTAGAACTGGACGACGACGGTGCTGCCGGCCGGCATGTCGGCGAGGCTGTAGTTGTACACGCGGGCCCGGAGGAGCAGCGGCGCGCCCGCGACCGCCTGCGTCATCTGCGGCCCTTCGCCGTTCACGTCGGCGGGCGTGATCAGCAGGCCCTTCATGTAGTGGAACTCGCTGGTCCAGATGTCGGCTTCGGGCGGGTTGAACGTGGCGCAGTCCTGGTAGTGCGGCAAGGTCGTGGTCGGGATGCAATTGAGCTGCGTGGACGTCGGAGTGATGAGCTGCAGGTTCCATCGCGAGGGATGATTGAGCGCCACGTCCGGCTGCGTGTAGGCGGTCGCCCACCAGGCTCCGGCGCTCAGACGGGTCGGGTCGGCGGGCGCAGGATCCCGCTGGTCTGGACCTCCGTGCCGAGCACGATGTCCTGGATGGTCCCGGGCACGACCACGTCGCCGAAGATGTACGGGAAGATCGAGTACTGATACAGCCCCGGATTCGGGAACGTGCCGGGCTTGACGATGCCGATGCCGGTGGACGCGCCGACCTTCGTCGTCAGCGTGTTGAGCGTGCTGATCGCCTTGCTGCCGTTGTAGGAGACGTCGACGCTGCCCAGCGGGCCGCCGAAGACACCGGCGGTCTTGGTCACGGAGACCGACGCGCCCCAGTTGATGTTCGACGTGCTGCCCGACGTCGAGGTCGTGCTCTGCTGGCCGGCCCACGTGGCCTGGGCCTTCTGCGTGGAATCGTCGGTGGCGAAGCCATCCGGATCCGCGGAGGTCAGGAGGTCGATGTCGCCTTCCGCCGCCTGGAGCTGCTGCAAGCTCCAGGGGTACGAGAAGACGTTGCCGATCTCGTGGACCGGCTGATACCACTCGAGGGTGGCGCCGCCCACGATCTCCTTGAGCGTCACCGTCGGCCCCGAGAACATGACGAGCACCGGCGCCGGATCGGTGCAGTCTGGCTCGTCGGCCGGACACGCCGTCTGCCCGATGACCTGATAGATGTAGATGTAGTGGGTCTGCTCCGTGAACCACACCTGGTCGTCGAACCCCGTGCTCGTGGAGGCGTCGAACGTCGTGGAGGCGTACTGGCCGTAGCGCTTCTCGATGGTCTTTCTGTGCATGAAGCCGGCGCTCGCGCCGACCTTCACGGTGACGCCTCCCAGCGCTCCGACGCCAAACTTGTACCCGCCGGAGATGCTGGACTGCACCGCGTTCGCGTAGCTGGTGGTGGCCTGGCGCGAGGACTGCGTCTGGTCCGTGACCGTCGTCTGGTAGCTCGAGCTGAAGCCCTGCGGAACCGCGCTCAGGTTGAGCACGACAGGCCCGGTGCTGTTCGCCGGCGTCACGTAGTCGACGTGCATGGGCGGGGCGCCGAGCACCAGTTCGGGCTGCGTGTGCTTGGCGATGAGCTTCGACGGGGGTCCGAGGATGAGCGACCGCCCCTGCGTGTCGCCCGTGGCGATGCCGGCCCACAAGCCCTGATTGTTCGCGCAACCCAGCAACGCGGCACTGCCAATCCCTCCCACGGTGATTTCGAAATTGCTGGCGGGATTCACGTTGTAGATCTGCACCCCGATCTCCTCGCCCGACCCGCAGCTTGCGCTGACGAGGACGGCGATCTGCAGCGTCACGGGAGCCGTGTCCGTGTTCGGTTGATCGAAGTTTCCGAGCCCAAGGCCGAGCTGGAGCATGCCCGGCGAGGGGACGGGCATCGAGCGCGCCACCGACGCGTTGAGCTGGCTGTCGAACGTCACGACGGCGAGCGTCCCTCCCTCGACGATATTGGTGCGTTGCAAGAGGACGACGAGCTGCTCGGTGTTCTCGAAGAAGTCCAGGGGGCCGCTCTGCGCCGAGATGTACGAGTAGATGTGCTGGTCGATGACGAGCTTGTTGGCGAGGGTGAGCGACACCTGCGTCGGATCCGACGTGGGCGAGACGACGATGGGCTGGACGGTGGTCGGCGTGCTCGGGACGACCCCGGAATAGATCAGCGCCAACTGGCTGCTCGAGCTTCCGAGATACTTGCCGGCCGTCAGCGTCATCGCGTCGATCGCGCCCGCCTGGATCGTCACCGAGCCCGCCGGGGCGAGCGTGAGCGCCGTCACGTTGCCCTGGGCGTCGGTCGTGACGCTCGGCTTGAAGATCGCGACGACGATGGGGTTGCCGAAGCAGGGCGGCGGGCAGGGCCCGAGGTAGGACACGGCGATCTCGTTGGCGCCGTCCCCGTCGAAGTCTCCGGCGGCGATCCCGCCGATTCGGAAGCCGAACAGCGTCTCCGGTGGCAACGGCATCGGCGTGCCGTAGAAGAAGCCCTGCGTCGGGTCGTTGACGTTGGCCGCCATGATCGTGCCGATCGCGCCGCCGGGCACGCTCGGCGAGGGCCCCCCCTCGGGCAGGTTGGCGATGAAGACGATCGCGGCGTAGCCGTTCCCGGCCAGGTCCGTCACGGCAGACATGGTCGGGGCCAGCCCATGGGCCACGGTGTTGGGGAAGCTCTGGCTGAGGCCGCTGGCTTGGTCGTGCAGGTTGGTCGAGCCCGCGAACAGCGTCACCACCACGGCGCGCGGCAGGTTGAACATGCGCGCCGCGGCGACGACCAGCGACGGCGCGCCCAGCGAAGGCGACGCCGTGTACGGCGTTTCCCCACCGATCGAGCCGCCGGTGGTCGGAAGGATCGTCGTGGTGGTGGGCTGCCCGCCGCCGTTGAAGCTCACCACGATGTCGTCGACGGGAAACAACACGCGGCGCCCCTGCAGGATGTCGGCGACGTTCGAGAAGTCCGGACCGGAAGGCGACTGCGCGCGCGCGGGCGACCCGGGCGCCAGCAGGGACAGAGTCGAGAGCAGCATCAACGTGCGGACGAGGCGGTGGGATCCGAGCAGCTGCAGCGTCGCTCCTCGTGTGGTGAAAGTGTTCGTGTCGAACAGTGATATTGGCATCCAGGTTGGCTCGACGCTCACCTACGAGCCCGGGCGCTACCCGCTGGCGTGTCGACCACGGGTCAGAACGCGCTGCTCGCCCAGGCCGTGAGCGCGGTGGTTGACCTCAGCATCACGAACTTCACCAACGACCCGGCGTTGTGCCGCACGCCGCCGGAGTGACACGCGTCGCGCACTGAGTCGCGCTTGTGGACTGGCTGTCGTCGGATGTGGTGAAAGGCCGCGCCGGCGACTGTCGGTCGACGGCTCCGCCGGGCGCTGGGCGCGCTCGGCGTCTCGAGAGAGGGTCTCGAGGCTCCTGCACGACGGCAGGCGGAGCGTGGTCCCGGTGAACGATTCGCCGGCGGGCGCGCCGGCTAGTCCAGCGCGCGCGGGGCTTCGTCGCGACCATCGTCAACGGTGAGGTCGTGCTGCTTCTATGAAGCGGCCGCCCGAGCCGAGCGCAAACTCGAGCGTGCCCGCGTCCCTTCGGGTGTTCCGTTCGAAGCCAAGCCGTCCTTGATCGTGTGGCTGGAGACGCCGCAATCGCGCGCGATCGTCGCGGAGTTGACCAGCTCTCCGTCGGAGAAGGCCGCGACGTTCAGGAACTCCGAGAGCAGGGGAACCTGTTGTATCTCCTCGGTCCCGGCCTGGGGGAGGGTGAACGCCGCGTGAACATGAAGTTCGAACCATCATGATCATTTGAACCGACGGCCCCAGCGTCGCGTCGCTGTCACCAGGCGTCGATCCACGCGTGCTTCTTGCCGGTCCGGGGCGCCGCCGGCGGGGCGGAGCGCAGGCCCGCCATGATCCACCGACGCGTGTCCGCCGGGTCGATCACGTCGTCGATCTCGAAGAGCGCGGCGGTGTTGAGCGCCTTGCCCCGCTCGTACATGGCGGCCACCATCTCCTCGTACTTTCGCTTGCGCAGGGCCGGGTCGGCAATCGCCGCCAGTTCGTTGCGGTAGCCGAGCTTCACCGCCCCCTCGAGGCCCATGCCGCCGAACTCGCCGGTGGGCCAGGAGACGGCGAAGAACGGCGCGTGGAACCCGCCGCCCGCCATCGCCTGGGCGCCGAGCCCATAGGCCTTGCGCAGCACGACGGTGAAGAACGGCACCGTGAGATTCGCGCCGATCACGTAGAGCCGGCAGCAGTGGCGGACCAGCGCGGTCTTCTCCGCCTCGGGCCCGACCATGTTCCCCGGCGTGTCGCACAGGAACAGGACCGGGATGTCGTACGCGTCGCAGAGCTGCATGAACCGCGCGGCCTTGTCGGCGCCGTCGCTGTCGATCGCGCCGCCGAGGTGCATGGGGTTGTTGGCGACGACGCCCATGGGCCGGCCCTCGATGCGGGCGAGCGCGGTGATCATGCCCACGCCGAAATTGCGCCGCAGCTCGAGCACCGAGTCCGCGTCGGCGAGCGTCAGGAGCACCTGGCGCACGTCGTACACGCGCAGCCGGTTCTCGGGAATAGCCCGACGCAGCCGCCGCTGGTCCGCGCACGTCCAGTCACTGGTGGCGCCCTGGAAGTACGACAGATACTGCCGCGCCGCGCGGACCGCCTCCGCCTCGTCGGCCACCGCGATGTCGATGACGCCGTTCCTCGTCTGCACGCTCGCCGGGCCGACCTCGTCGGGACGGAACACGCCGAGGCCGCCGCCCTCGATCATGGCCGGCCCGCCCATCCCGATGTTCGAGTTCGCGGTCGCGATGACGACGTCGCAGCAGCCGAGGAGGACGGCATTGCCGGCGAAGCAGCGGCCCGACGTGATGCCGACGAGCGGGACGAGTCCGCTCATCCGCCCGAACAGGTGAAACGCCGGGGTGTGGAGGTTGGCGGCGAAGACCTGGTCCGTGTCGCCGGGCCGGCCGCCGCCGCCCTCGGTGAAGAAGACGATGGGCAGCCGCGAGCGCTCGGCGAGCTTCATCATCCGGTCCTTCTTCTGGTGGTTCTTCTTTCCCTGCGTGCCCGCCAGGACCGTGTAGTCGTAGGACATGACCACGCAGCGCGACGCGCTGTCCGGGAACAGGTGCCCGTTCACGCGCCCGACGCCCATGACGAGCCCGTCGGCCGGCGTGGTATCGATCAGTTCCTCGACCGTGTTGCGCTGGCGGCGGGCCGCGATGACCAGCGAGCCATATTCGACGAACGAGCCCTCGTCGCACAGCTGCGCGATGTTCTCGCGCGCGGTGCGCTGGCCCGTCTTGCGCCGCCGGGCCACCGCGCCGGGCCGCGCGGCGTCGCGCGTCTTCTCTTGGCGCGCGATCACCTCGGCGAGATCGGGGCGCGGCGCGTCGAGGTCAAGCGCCTCGGCCGTCTGCTCGGCCGCGCGCTCGATGGCCATCTCCTCGATGAAGGCGAGCGCCTGACCCTCGAGCACGGTGTCGCCGGGCGCGACGGCGATCGCGCGGACGGACCCGCCCACGCTCGCCTGGATCACGTGCTCCATCTTCATCGCTTCCATGACGAGGACCTCGTCGCCGGCCTGCACCGTGTCCCCCTCGCGCGCGGTCACGCTCACGATCGTGCCCTGCATGGGCGCCCGGAGGGGGCGGGTGTCGTCGGGCAGCGAGATCGCTGCCGCTGCGTCCGGGCCGGTCGGGAGATCTCCGTCGCCGGACAGGTCGCGATCGCCATCCGGGGAGCCCGCGCGCTTGCCGTGGACCAGGACCGCGAGCGGATCGTTCGGGTCCACGCGGACGCCGACGCGCGGGGCCGCGGGCGGAGACTCGAAGAACAGACGCCGATGGGCCGCGCCATCGGGCGCGGCCAGCGCGTCGGCGTGTTCCTCGACGAAGCCCGTGTGCGCGCGGCCGGCGATGACGTCCGAGTGGCGAAGCAGTCGCTGGAGCACGGGCACGTTGGTGGGCACACCTGCGATCTTGAACTCGCAGAGTGCGCGATAGGCCTTGGCCAGAAGCTCGGCCGGGTCGTCCGAACGCGAGGAGACGATCAGCTTGGCGAGCAGCGAGTCGAAGCGCGGGCTCGTGCGGTAGCCGACATAGCCCGACGTGTCGACGCGGATGCCGGCGCCCGACGGCGGCTCGAACGCGGTCAGCATCCCGCTGGACGGGCGGATCGAGCCATCGGGCGCCATCGTCTCGACGTTGACGCGAACTTCGATGGCCATGCCCCGCGCTTCGGGTACCTGGCCGAGCCCGACGGCGCCAAGGGGGTGACCCGCGGCGAGATCGAGCTGGATTCGCACGAGGTCGAGCCCGGTCACTTCCTCCGTGACCGTGTGTTCCACCTGCAGCCGCGGGTTGGCCTCGATGAACGCGAACGGCGCGTCCTCCTCGCCGTCCGCCTCGACGAGGAACTCGACCGTGGCGAGATTGTCGAGCGCGGCCGCGCGTCCGAGGGCGACCGCCGCGTCGAGCAGGCGGCGGCGCAGCGGCTCGCCGAGTCGCGGGGCCGGCGCGATCTCGATCAGCTTCTGGCGCTGGCGCTGCAGGCTGCACTCGCGCTCCCAGACGTGGCACACGCCGCCGGCGCGGTCGCCGGCCAGCTGAACTTCGATGTGCCGGGCGCGAGGGAGGAATCGCTCGACGTAGACCTCGCCGGCGCCGAAGGCCTGGAGGGCCTCGGAGCAACACCGCGCGTAGGCCGCCTCCAGCTCGTCCTCGTGCCGGACGACGCGCATCCCGCGACCACCACCGCCGGCGCAGGCCTTGATCATGATCGCGGCTCCCGGCCCCTGCGCGGCGAGGAACGTTTGCGCCTCCGCGAGGCTCGTCGGCGTCGTCGTGCCCGCGAGCACCGGCACGCCCACGCGCACGGCCAGCGCGCGTGCCCGGGCCTTGTCGCCGAAGACCTCCAGCACCTCTGGCCCGGGCCCGACGAACACGAGGCCCTCGGCCGCCGCGCGCCGCGCGAAGCTGGCGCGCTCGCTCAGGAATCCGTAGCCCGGGTGGATCGCGTCGCATCCGGCGGTCAGCGCCAGGGCGATCAGCTGGTCGGTGTCGAGGTAGGCGGCCGGTCCCGAGCCGCGGAGGGGCATCGCTTCGTCCGCTTTCCGCGTGTGGAGCGAGCGCGCATCGTCTTCAGAGTAGACGGCGACCGCGCGGAGCCCGCGCTCCGCCGCCGCGCGCGCGATGCGGATGGCGATCTCGCCGCGATTGGCGATCAGCACACTCGTGAGGCGCCTCGACATGTCGTGTTCCCCTCGGTCCCGCCGCCTTGGTGTCGTGAGTCACCCGTGTGCCGACAATGCGCCGGGCGGGATGGGAGCCCTCCCCGCGGGACACGCTCTGTCGCATGAGCGTTGCCGGCACTCTGCGGGGCCACGAGATCGTTCGTCTCCGCCTTCGATGATCCCCAGATGCAACAGTCCCGCGGGGAGGGCTCCCACCCGCCCGGCGCCGCGAGCCCCGTGAACCGCCGCCTAGTATGCCAGGATCGTCCGTGCCCGCCGCCGCGTCACCGGAGCGACGGCAAGGTCGCTTCGGCGTACGTCTGGACCACGGTGCCCGCAGCGCCGAGCAGCACGATCGCGGACAGCACCCACCCGAGGCGCCAGGTGAGCTCGCGGTCGCCCGCGAACCGGGCCACGATCGGCAGGTTCACGATCGCGCTCGACAGCGAGGCGAGGATGACGCCGCTGCCGGCGACGTGCGGCGACAGCGCGTCGACCGCCGCGAGGTTGGCCGCCGCGGCCGCCGCGCTCGAGCTCGAGACGAATCCGCCCACCAGGCTCACCGCGTAGAACCCCGCGTGGCCCAGCGCTCGCTGGGCGAGGGCGCCGACGATCTGCAACGCGAGAAAGACGATCCCGAACTTGAGCGCCGACGTGAGGGAGAACGGCGATTGCAGGCCGGCGAGCAACGGCGGCTCGCGCCCCGGATCATCGCCGCCGCTCGCGGCCTGGGCGTCGCGGGCAACCCTGGGCCGTCCGTGGACGAGCGCGACCGCCACCGCCGCGGCGAGCATGAGCGCGAGCGGCAGGGCCGAGGCGAGCAGCGCGCGTGCGCTGAGCAACCCGAGGATCACCACGTTGCGGATCAGCATGGCCGCGGTGGCCAGCACGACGGCGCGGAAGGCCACGTCCGAGAGGCGGCCGTTCGACGCCTGCGCGCGATTCGCCACCTCGGCGACGGTGGCCGTGCTGTTGACGAGCCCACCGAGAAAGCCGGTCAGCTCGAGCCCGCGCGCGCCGTAGAGCTTCAGCAGGATGTAGTTGGCGAACCCGAGCGCCGCGACCAGGATCACGGTGACCCACGCGGTCCGCGGATTGAGGAGGCCCCAGGGGTCGACGGTGCCTTGCGGCAGGACGGGATAGACGACGAAGGCCAGGATGGCCAGCAAGATCGCGGATCGGATCTCCGGCTCGGTGAGCGCGCGGCTGAAGCCGGCCAGTGGCCGCTTCCACGCGAGCAGCGCCGCCGTCGTGATGCCGAGCACGGTGGGCGTGAACGTGTGCCCCTGCCCGGCGAGGAGCCCGGCGAACGCGGTCACGAGCAAGGCCGCCGACGTCGTGATCTGGGCGCCCTGGTCCTTGCGGATGGTGTCGACGTTCAGCAGGACGACCAGGAGCCCGAGCAGCAGCAGCGCCAGGAGCGCGAAGGCGTCGCCCAGCAGGCCGCCCACGGCGCCCAGCACAGCGGCGAAGGCGAAGGTGCGGACCCCGGCCTCCTTCTGGCGATGCTCGCGCTCGATGCCGACGAGCAATCCGATGGCGACAGCGAGGGCGAGCCTCAAGAGCGTGGGCACGTAGGGCCAGCTCGAAAATTCCGGCGCCATGCTCGAAGTATATCGAGCCGCCCGTGTGCGTCGCCCTCTGGTATCCTGTCGTGGCCCATGACGAGACGAGCGCGCTCATCGTCGACGCCTCCGCCACCGAACTTCGTCTTCATCCTCGCCGACGACCTCGGCTACGCGGATCTCGGCTGCTACGGCGGACGGTCGTTCTGCTCGCCCGAGCTGGACCGTCTGGCCGCCGATGGCCTCCGCTTCACCGACGGCTACTCGAACTCGCCCGTGTGCTCGCCCACGCGCTTCGCGCTCATGACGGGACGGTTCCAGTACCGGCTGCGCGGCGGCAACGACGAGCCGATCGCGAGCCGCCACCGCGGCCACGCCGAGCTCGGCTTGCCGCCGGGTCACCCGACGCTGCCCTCGCTGCTGCGCGACGCGGGCTACCGGACGGCCCTGGCCGGCAAATGGCATCTCGGCTTCCTTCCGCATTTCAGCCCGCTGAAGAGTGGCTACGACGAGTTCTTCGGGCCCATGAGCGGCGGCGTCGACTACTTCACCCATCGCGACTCGGCCGGCGTGCACGACCTCTACGAGGGCGAGGCCGACGCCGAGCGCCCCGGCTATCTCACCGACCTCATCTCCGATCGCGCGGTCGAGTTCATCGGCCGGCAACGCGGTGGCGAGCGGCCGTTCCTGCTCTCCGTCCACTACACGGCGCCGCACTGGCCGTGGGAGACGCGCGGCGACGAGGCGATGGCCCGGACGCTCAAGCGGATCTCGCACACCGACGGCGGATCGGTCGAAACGTATCTCGCGATGGTGCGGCACATGGACGAGGGGATCGGCCGCATCCTGCGGGCCCTCGACGAGATCGACGCGACCGAGGAGACCCTCGTCGTGTTCACGAGCGACAACGGCGGAGAGCGCTTCTCGGACACGTGGCCGCTCGTCGGCAAGAAGATGGATCTGCTCGAGGGCGGCATCCGCGTGCCGTACATCGTGCGCTGGCCCGCGCGAGTGCCGCGCGGCCGCGTGACGAGCCAGCTCGCGATGACGATGGACTGGGTCGCGACCTTCCTCGAGGCGGCGCGCGTGGCGCCGCATCCCAGCTATCCGCTCGACGGCGTGAGCCTCTTGCCCGTGCTCGAGCGACCCGAGACCCGCATCGAGCGCGATCTGTTCTGGCGCATGAAGTTTCGCAATCAGCGGGCGCTGCGCGCCGGGGACTGGAAGTATCTCTCGCTCGACGGCGACGAGTTCCTGTTCGACCTCTCGCGCGACCAGCGCGAGCGCGCCAATCGCGCCGGCCACGAGCAGGCCCGCCTGGCCGCGATGCGCGCCTGCTACGCGGCCTGGGAGGCGACGATCCCGCCGCTGCCGCCCGACGCCACGTTCTCGATCCCGTACTCGAAGGCCGACCTCGCCCAGCCGTCGTAGCGCGCGCGTCGGGTCGTAGCGCCCAGTTACCCGGGCGTGCGCATCGCGGCGAGCGCGGCGTCGTGGAGCAGGCCGTTGCTCGCGAACACCGTGCTTCCGTAGATCCCGTGCCGGCCGTCGAGGTCCGTGAGACGCCCACCGGCCTCTTCGACCAGCACTTGCAGGGCCGCGACGTCCCACGCCTTCACCGTGGTCGAGAGCGCGATCTCGCCCTGGCCCTCGGCGACCCAGAGGTAGGCGGAGAAGTCGCCGAAGCCACGCTGGACCTGCGTGCGATCGGCGAGGTGCAGGAAGCCGTCCCAGTACCGGCTCCTCCTGAGGAAGTTGACCGAGGAGTGCACGACCAGCGCCCGCTCGAGCGCGTCGACGGGCGACACGCGGATGCGCTCGCTGTCGCGCCACGCGCCCTGCCCGCGCCAGGCCGTGTGCATCACGCCGGTGGCCGGCTGGTAGACGACGCCCCCGAGGATCCGCCCGGCCTCCTCGAGGCCGATCAGCACCGCCCACGTCGGAATGCGGCGGACGAAGTTTCGCGTGCCGTCGATGGGATCGATGATGAAGCGGCGATCGCGCGGGCCCGACTCCCCGTGCTCCTCGCCGAGCGTCCCGTGGTCGGGATGGCGCGCGGAGAGCACGCCGACGATCGTGCGCTCCGCCTCCTGGTCGGCCTCCGTCACCGGCGAGCGATCGGCCTTGAGCGTCACCGAGAATCCGCGCCGGTAGTGCTCGAGGGCGACCGCGCCGCCGGCGCGCGCCGCCTCCACCATCGCGTCGAGTCGCGGATCCACGCGCGAGAGTCTACCCGCGATTCGGCGGGGAGTATACTGCGGCCCGCGATGCGGGCGTCGAATCGAGCCACCCAATCACAGCGAGAGTGGTTCACGGGCTTCTTCGACGGCGCCTACGTCGGCGAGCTCTCCGACGAGAAATCTCCGCGGCAGACGCGCGTCGAGGTGGACTTCCTGCTCCGGAGCCTCCGACCGGCTCCCGGGGCGCGGATCCTCGACGTGGCCTGCGGATACGGCCGACACGCCGCCGAGATCTCTCGCCGTGGATTTCGGGTGGTCGGCGTGGATCTGTCGCCGGCGATGCTCGCCGAGGCGCGCCGGCGCTTTGCCGAGGGTCCCCGGCTCACGTTCGTCCAGGGCGACATGCGGCGGCTCGCGTTCCGGAAGGAGTTCGACGTCGTGGCGAGCTTCTACACGAGCTTCGGGTACTTCACGCCGGCCGAGAACCAGGCGGCCCTCCGGCGCATGGCCCGCGCGCTGGCCCCGGGCGGCCGGATGCTGATCGATCATCGCAACCCGGCCTTCGACGCCCTGCTGCCGCGACGGCTCTGGTATCGAGTCGGTCGCCGGCGATTCATCCTGGAAGACCGCCGATTCGACCGGAGGACCAAGGTGACCGACTGCACCCAGCTCGTCGTCACCGCGGGCCGGGCACGGGCAGTCGAGCGGCGGTTTCGCCTGCAGGAGTTCTCGCTGCCCGAGTGGCGCCGAATCCTGACGCGCGCCGGTCTCCGTTTTCTCCGGGCCTACTCCGGCTATGATGGTCGGCGGTACCGGCCTGATTCGAGTGGCCGGCTGATCGTCGTCGCCGAGGTGGCCGCGCCGATGCCGAGCGCGGCCCGACGTCTCAGCCACCCCCGCCGTGGAGGATTGCGCACGTGAGCACGACCGGCACTATCAGGCCCGCCGGCAGGGCCACCGACGTTCTCGACCACATCCGGCCCGGCAGCGACCTCATCGTGCCGTCCGACAACGGCGAGCCCGTCACGCTGCTGGACGCCATCGAGGCGGCGGCGGGGACGCTCGAGCGCGTGACCGTGCATCAGGCGCTGGCGGCCCGCGACCGGCCCTATCACGCCGGCGCCTTCGGCGACCGCCTGCGACACGTGTCCTATTTCCTCACTCCGAAGCTCCGTGAGCACTACGAGCGCGGCACGATCGATCTGATGCCGAACGATCTGAGCAGCATCCCCGCGCTCCTGCGCGCGCAGACGAAGGACCCGCTCCTCCTCGTGTCGGTGTCGCCGCCCGACCGGCATGGCTACGTCTCGCTCGGCACCAACGCCATGTACGGCGCCGCCCTCATGGGCGAGGTCCGCGTCTTCGCCGAGGTGAACGCCCGCATGCCCCGCACCGCGGGCCGCAACCAGCTTCCCCTGAGCCACGTGGTCGGCTGGGTCGAGGCCGACTACCCGCTCTGGTCACCGCCGCCCGTGCCGATCACCGACACCGACCGCGCGATCGCCCGATTCGTGGCCGAGCGAATTCCGAACGGGGCCACGCTGCAGATCGGGATCGGCGCGGTCCCGGACGCGGTCGCGGGGCTGCTCGCCGATCACCGCGACCTCGGCATCCACACCGAGTTCCTGGCCGACGGGATCCGCCAGCTCATCGAGAGCGGGGCCGCCACCGGCGCGCTGAAGCGCCGGGAACGCTATCAGGCGGTGACCACCGATTCCTTCGGATCCCCCGCGATGTACCCGTTCCTCGACGAGAACCGCCACGTCCTGTTCTGGCCGGTGGAGGAGACCAACGACGTGCGCGCGATCGCCAAGCATCCGAGGTTCTGCGCGGTGAACGCGACCATGCAGGTGGACCTGCTGGGGCAGTGCGCCTCGGAGACGCTCGGCAGCCACTACATCTCTGGCACGGGCGGGCAGGCCGACTTCTTGCGCGGCGCCGCGCTGTCCGAGGGCGGGCAATCGTTCATCGTGACGCACGCGACCGCCGTGAACGGAACGATCTCGCGCATCCAGCCGACGCTCACGCCGGGCGCCATCGTCACCACGCACAAGAACCTGGTCGACAAGATCGTCACCGAGTACGGCGTCGCCGAGATGCGCGGGCGGACCATTCGCCAGCGCGCGGAGGGGCTCATCGGCATCGCCGCGCCGGCCTTCCGCGACGAGCTTCGCGCCGCCGCGAAGAAGCTCGGATACCTCTGAGGACGAGGCGCGGCGAGCACCCGACACCCCGCCCACTCACCCGCCAGACTCTTCGAGGAGGACGCTCATGGATCGCTCCGAGACCGCGCCGACCGACGGCCGCCGGTTCGCGCTGCTCACCGAGGCCGCGATGACGCTGCGCCAGCGCGAGGCGTATCACGGGATCGTGTCCGGTCCGCGCAAGGGCGCGGTGGGTCCGTTCAACGCGCTCCTGCGCAGTCCGGAGGTGGCCGACCGGGTGCAGCGGGTCGGGGAGTACGTGCGCTTTCACACCACGATCCCGCCCGCGCTCAACGAGATGGCGATCCTCATCGCCGGGCGATTCTGGAGCGCCCAGTTCGAGTTCTGGGCGCACAGCCGGCTGGCGCGGACGGCGGGCTTGTCCGAGGCGATCATCGGCGCGATCGCCGAGGGCCGCCGCCCATCGCCGATGAGCGACGACGAGCGCGCCGTCTACGATTTCTGCACGGAGCTGTTTCGCGACAAGGCCGTGTCCGACCTGACGTTCAGGACCGTCGTCGATCGCTTCGAGGAGCAGGGCGTGATCGACCTCATCGCCGCTGTGGGCTACTACTCGATCGTGTCGATGGTCCTGAACGTCGATCGCTATCCGCTGCCCGCCGGCGAAACGCCGCCGCTCACGCCCCTCTGATCGGTCGGGTAACGGTGCCTCCCCGCCGCCGGGGGGCGAGAAGGGCCCAGATGCGAGGCGGAGCGCGAAGGCTGCCCGCGAGGCGTAGTCGTTCTACGTCGAGCGGGCAGTCGAGCGCCCCAACGAAGCAGATGGTCCCTTATCGCCCCCCGGCGCCGCCGTCTCGGGGAGGCCGATGAGGGACATGAACGAGATGGCGGCGGCCGCCATCAAGTAGTAGGCCGGCGTGAAGTCGTCCGCCGTGCGGGCCACCAGGTAGGTCGCGACGAGCGGCGCCGTGCCGCCGAAAAGTCCGAGCGCGACGTTGTACGCGATGCCGATGCCGGTGCATCGCACCTCGGCCGGCAACAGCTCGGTCATCAGCGCCGGGATGCTGCCGTAGGCGATGGCGAACAGCGCGCCGAACCCGGCCTGACCCGCGAAGATCAAGGGCAGTGACGCCTGGTGCATGAGCCACCACAGCGGCCAGGCGAGCACGAAGGTGCCGGCGATCGCGACGTACATCAGCGGCTTCCTGCCGAACCGGTCGGACAAGAGCGCGGCGGGGCCGGCGACGAGCAGCATGACGAGCAGGCTCCCCGTGTTCACGTCGAGGGCGCGCGCGGTCGAGACGTGCATGCGCTCGGTGAGATACGAGGCCGCGTAGATGAACATCGTGTAGAAGCCGATGCTGCTCATGAGCAGGAGGCCGACATACCGGACGACGATGCGCCAATGCGCGCGGAGCGCGGCCAGCCTACCGGTCGCGCTCGCCGTCTGTCCCGCGGCCTCGAGCGCAGGCGATTCCGTCATCTGCCTCCGGAAGAGGATTCCCCACACGGCGATGGCGCCGCCGAGGAGGAAGGGCACCCGCCATCCCCAAGCGCCCATCCGCTCGGGGCCGAGCAGCGTGCTGACGAGGGCGCCGATGCCCGAGCCGAGGAGAAAGCCAACGATGCATCCGAGCTCGGGCCAGATGGCGTAGGCCGCGCGCCGACCCGGCGGCGCGTGCTCACCCAGGAGGATGATCGCCCCCGTATACTCGCCGCCGACCGAGAGTCCCTCGGCGACTCGGAGGACGACGAGCGCGAGCGCCGCCGCGGGGCCGATCTGGGCGTGCGTCGGCATGACGCCGATCGCGAAGGTGGCGACGCCCATCGTCAGCACCGAGGTCATCAGCGCCGGCTTGCGCCCGAGCGTGTCGCCGATGTACCCGAAGATCGCGCCACCGAGCGGACGCGCGGCGAACCCGATGGCGAAGACGCCGAAGGCGGCGAGGAGGGACGCGAGCGGATCGTCGGCGGGGAAGAACAGCGTGCCGATGATCGGCGCGAGGTAGCCGTAGATCGCGAAGTCGTACCACTCGAGCACGCTGCCCACGGCGCCGGCGACCGCGTTCTTCCGCGCCGCGCTGGCCGGCGAGGCGGTCATGGTGCCCGCGGGCGCCTCAGCTCGACGTGCGCGCGGCGGTGCCCACGGCGTGCATCAGCGCCTCGGGCGTGTCCGGATTGATCGAGCAGTCAGGGCCGAGCAGCAGCCAGCGCCAGCCCATCTCCCGGACCGCGGTGCGCGTGCGGTCGGCCAGCGCCTCGGCAGTCATCGACGCGATGCCCGGCTTGGCGGGCAGGCCCCCGACGACGGCGCACCGGGTGCGCGCGTGTCCCTCCGCGAGGGTGGGGTTGCCGGGCACCGTGGCCCAGCTGAACGCCGTCGCGGGATAGTCGGCGAACTCGTCGAAGAGCACGCCCGTCCCGCAGACGTGCAGGAGGTTGAACGGAGCCGCCGCCGCCGCGCCGAGAATCTGCACGTCGTACGGCCGCTGGAAGCGGCGACACTCCTCTGGCGTCGTCGCCTCCCGCGTCCCCATGTTGGTGGCGTAGAAGAGGCCGTCGGCGCCCGCGGCCAGGCACTCGCGCGCGTAGGCGGCGAGCGTCTCGGTCATGGCCTGGAAGGCGCGTTCCACGGCCCCGGGCTCGCGGCGCACGAGGGCCCACGCCTGATCCCGGCCGCCAGCGAGGAGCATGGGCAGGATCATCAGCGGCGAGAAGACCGTCCAGATGATCGGCGTGTCGGCGCCGACGGCGCGGCGGATGGCGCGTAGCGCGTCGAGCTGCTCGCCGAGCGCGCCCGTCTTCGGGTCGGCGGCGTCGAGCCGGCGGAGGCCGTCGGCGTCGGCGACCGGCGCATGGGTCACGGAGTACTGCACCGCCTGCTGGCCGGAGGGGCGATAGCGAAGGCCCCACATCTCGGCGAAGCACTGGGCGCGAGATTGCGGCTTCAGATAGTCCCAGTCGAACGCGTTCGCCAGACGCAGCGTCTCGGCAGTGAGGCCCTCCGCGGAATTCTCGGTGGCGAAGTTGTGCAGCCAGAAGGCGAGCGGCACCCGATCGACCGGCTTGCCGCTGAGTGCCGCCATCACGCGCTCGCGCTTGGTCATCGCTGTCTCCACGGCGTGTTGAGGACGCGCCGCGCCGTCGCGGCGAATGGACTGCGCTATGCTACACCGCGCGTCGCGCGCGGGCCATGCAGCCCGCGGCGCAGCCGACCTCGGTCCGGCGCACGCCCGGGCTCAACCCAATTCCATCCACGAGGAGACGACGACATGGCGACCATCGAGAAGTACTGCGCTCCCGGTGTCTACGACACACCGAGCTACAGCCAGGCGATCAAGGTCACCGGCGCCCAGACCATCCTCTTCCTGGCTGGCCAGGTGCCGTACGCGCCCGACGGCACGGTGAATCACATCGGCGACTTCATGGGCCAGGCGCGCCAGGTGTTCGGCGCCGTGAAGGCGCTGGTCGAGCACGCGGGGGGCACGCTCGACAACGTCGTCAAGATCACGACCTATCTGACCGATGTCCGGCGGCGGATGGACTTTCGCACGGTGCGCGACGAATTCTTCGGCGTCCGTGGTCCCGCCTCCACGATGATCCAGGTCGCCTCGCTGTCACACCCCGACTACATGATCGAGATCGAAGCGATCGCGGTGATCTAGTCGCTCGCGAGTCCCCGAATCGGAAGTGTGCCGACAGAGTGCCGGGCGGGGCGGGGGCCCCCCCGCGGGACACGCTGAGTTGCATGAGCGTTTCCGGCACGCTGCGGGGCCACGAGATCTGTTGCGTTCGGCTTCGATGGTCCGCAGAAGCAACGGTCCCGCGGGGAGGGCCCCGCCCGGCGCCGCGAGTCCGACGAACTGCCGAAACCGGGCGCACTGTCACCGCCGGGCCGATCGCCCGCTCAGCGGGTGCCGCGGAGGATGAGGAGGCCGCCCAG